>Ga0126379_10000241_pt1 | contig 29195 bp, 22 predicted proteins | sample PanSoiMetPlot_24_FD_92640 | JGI IMG/M metagenome (GOLD analysis project Ga0126379, IMG submission 92640) | Tropical forest soil microbial communities from Panama - MetaG Plot_24 | ecosystem: Environmental > Terrestrial > Soil > Tropical forest > Bulk soil | place: Panama | collected 2016-02-17
CCAACTTCTCGGCGGTCCAACCTTGGCGCAGCAGAAAAAGCAAAACTCCGGGATCGAGATCACCACTGCGGGTTCCCATAATGAAACCGCCAGTCGGGGTCAATCCCATACTGGTATCGATGGGCAAACCGTCCTTCAGAGCGACCATGCTCGCGCCGTTGCCCAGGTGCGCGATGATGGCACGCGAGCCGAGGTCCGGGCCCAGTTTGCTCACGACGAACTCGTAAGAGAGCCCATGAAAGCCATAGCGACGCACACCCTGGTCCCACAACGCACGCGGCAAAGCAAACCGGCGCGCGACCTCAGGCATGGAGCTATGGAAAGTGGTGTCAAAGCAGGCGACTTGAATCAGGCCTGGGCGTCGCTTCCCCACCTCTTCGATGATGGCAATTTGATCGGGCAGATGCAGCGGCGCCAACGGAACCAGCTCGCGCAGGCGCGCGGCGATGGGACCGTCGATTCTCTGCGGCTCGAAGAAAAGTGGACCGCCATGGACGACGCGATGTCCAGCCGCAGCCAAGTCGAGCGTTCCCTGCTCTTCCAGCGCAGCGAACATGGCGGCAACCGTACTTCCGTGATCGGGGAATGTTTGTTGGCGATCGACCTGCAATTGCCCATCTCTTCCCTTCAGCCAGAATCTTCCGCCGCTCGCGCCAATCTCTTCCGCTGCTCCGAAAAGAACGCGTTCCTCAGACGCATCGCTCAGCGGGTACACGGCGAACTTCAGCGAAGAAGATCCTGCATTCAGGCAAAGGATGCCGCGCGCCGTCAAGCCTGTCCCCAGCGCCAGTTGGTAACTTCAGGAAGGTCCTCTCCGTGGGCGGTGATGTATTGCTCGTGCTCAGCAAGTTTGCCTTCGAAAAGCTGTACCGCGGAATCAGCCGCCACGCGCAGGCGCGGCACACGCCGGATGGTGTCGATGGCGAGCTGAAAGCGGTCCATATTGTTGCGCACGACCATATCAAACGGCGTGGTGGTCGAGCCTTCTTCCTTGTAGCCGCGCACGTGGAAATTGCCGTGATTGGTGCGGCGGTAGCACAAGCGGTGGATCAACCAAGGATATCCGTGATACGCGAAGATGACCGGGCGGTCCGTAGTAAAGATGGCATCAAATTCAGTCTCTTCCAGTCCGTGCGGGTGTTCCTCGGCCGGCGGCAAAGTCATTAGATCAACAACATTCACGACTCTGACTTTCATTTCGGGTAGATACCGGCGCAACAGCGATGCTGCTGCCAGGACTTCCAAGGTAGCGACGTCTCCAGCACAGGCTAAAACGGCGTCGGGTTCGCCACCGTCATCTTCGTTGCCGGCCCATTTCCATACACCGATGCCGGCAGCACAATGCTGAACCGCCGCATCCATGTCCAGCCATTGCAGCTCCGGCTGTTTTCCCGCAACGATGACGTTCACATAATTGCGACCGCGCAGGCAGTGGTCGGCTACCGAGAGCAGGCAATTGGCGTCCGGGGGGAGATATGCGCGCACGATTTCCGGTTTCTTGTTGACCATGTGGTCGAGGAAACCAGGGTCCTGATGGCTGAACCCGTTGTGGTCTTGACGCCAAACGTGCGACGTCAGCAAGTAGTTTAAGGAAGCAATGGGCTTGCGCCAGGGGATGTGCCGCGAAGCCTCCAGCCACTTGGCATGCTGGTTGAACATGGAGCTGACGATGTGGATGAATGCTTCGTACGACGAAAAGAGCCCGTGGCGTCCTGTGAGCAAATATCCTTCCAGCCAGCCTTGGCACATATGTTCGCTCAGCACTTCCATAACACGGCCATCGCTTGAGACGTGCAGGTCGCTCGGCAAAATCTCCGCAGTGGAAACGCGGTCGGTCACTTCGAACACCGCGGAGAGCCGGTTAGACTCGGTCTCGTCCGGCCCCATGATGCGAAAGTTGCGGCTCTCCTGGTTCAGCTTCATCACGTCACGCAGGAAACGGCCCAGAACGCGAGTCGATTCTTCCGTAGTATTTCCTGGCTGCCCTACTTTTACAGCGTACTCCCGAAAATCCGGAATCTTCAGGTCTTGAAGCAACAAACCGCCGTTGGCATGGGGGTTACTCCCCATGCGCCGGTTCCCTTCCGGCGCCAGGGCTGCCAAGTCAGAAAGCAGAGTGCCGCCGGCGTCAAATAGTTCGTCGGGCTTATAACTTCGCATCCAGTTCTCGAGAATCTTCAAATGGTCAGGTCGTGTTGCGAGATCGGCCACAGGAACTTGATGCGATCGGAACGAGCCTTCGACCGGCTCTCCGTCCACCATCTTCGGCCCTGTCCATCCCTTGGGGCTGCGCAGAACGATCATGGGCCACGGCATCCGTCCTGCGAAATGGTTCTTGCGCGCATCTCGCTGGATGCAGCGAACCTCGGCCAGTACTGTCTCCAGCGTCGAAGCCATCTGCTGATGCATGAGTTGCGGATCTTCGCCTTCGACGTAATGCGGCTTGTAGCCATAACCGGCAAAGAGGTCGGTCAGTTCTTCTTTTTCAATCCGTGCCAGCACCGTGGGCCCAGCGATCTTGTAGCCGTTGAGGTGAAGCACGGGCAGCACCGCGCCATCGCGTTCTGGGTTTAGAAACTTATTGGAGTGCCAACTGGTGGCGCACGGCCCAGTCTCGGCTTCGCCGTCGCCGACCGCGCAGCAGACCAGAAGATCGGGATTATCGAACGCAGCGCCGTAAGCATGCAGTAGCGCGTAGCCCAACTCGCCGCCTTCATGGATCGAACCTGGCGTATCCGGCGAGGCGTGGCTGGGAATTCCGCGCGGCCAGGAAAACTGTTTGAACAACCTCTTCATCCCCTCTGCGTCCTGAGTAATGTTGGGATAAAGCTCGGTGTACGTGCCTTCCAGATAGGTGTTAGCGACAACGCCCGGGCCCCCGTGTCCAGGACCGGTGATGAAGATGGCGTTGAGGTCATACTTCTTGATGACACGGTTCATGTGGGCGTAAATGAAGTTGAGCCCTGGCGTGGTCCCAAAATGCCCAAGGAGGCGCGGCTTGGTGTGGGCCAGCTTGAGTGGCTCGCGCAGCAACGCATTGTCCCGAAGATAAATCTGGCCCACGGAAAGATAGTTTGCGGCCCGCCAGTAAGCATGGATCTTGCGAAGTTCTTCAGGAGTCAGCGGGCCTGGGCTGCCGCCCTGGTCCGAAGTCTGCGTTGTGTTCACCGTGGTTGCCATAACGGTCTCGCATTCTCCACTTTGCGCTATCAAGTTTTCCCTCATTGTACGCTCGCATCATTTCGGTATCTTTTCGACGGCCGAGACGGGGGTTTTGCCCTCAGACATGACCGGATACGCAGCCGGCAGCTCGCCGATGCCGAACGATGCGCGGATGAAATTTGCGATCTGGTGAAGCGCTGTGCTGGCCTCGGGAATGAGGCCAAAAAGGATTTGCCAGACATGGGGCAGCTCGGGAAAGACACTGAGCGTGCTCTTGACGCCGGAACGGACAGCTTTCTGGTGCAGGCGAACCGCGTCATCGAGCAGCAACTCCTTGCTGCTCACCTGGATCAGGAGCGGCGGCAGCCCGCTCAGGTCGGCGAATAAAGGCGAGGCCTCGGGGGATTCCGGAGAAGCTCCTTGCAGATAGAGCCCTCCAAATATGGCAATGTCAACCGGCTGGAACATCGAGCACGAACCTGCATTCTGATATTTGGCGGCGCCTGTCAAATCCACCCAGGGCGAAAGACAGACGGCGCAGCCAGGAAGCGCGCGGCCCTGCGCGCGCAAGCGGAGCATAGTGGCAATGACCAGGCCGGCTCCTGCGGAATCGCCGGCGAGCGCAATGTTTCCGGGAGCTACGCCGCTCTTGACCAACCAAGAGAACGCGGCAGCCGCATCATCCACCGCGGCAGGAAACGGGTATTCGGGGGCCCATCGATAGTCGAGCGAGAACACGCGGCATTGGGCCATTCGAGCCAGCGAAGTGGTGACGGGACGGTGAGTCCGCGAAGAACAGCTCACATAACCACCGCCGTGCAGGTACAACAATACTCTGTCTGGTAAAGAGCAAGAGGCTGGGCAAACCCACTCGCCGCGAACCTCGGGTGTTTCGACTCTCTTGATCCTCACGCCATGGGAGTGAACGAAAGTCAGAAAGCCGGGATATCCGAACACCCAACGCGCTCGCCGCACCACCGCTTCAGGACTGCCCCGCGCCCAGTGCTTCACCACCACCCGCACCATGCGAGTGGCGACGCGAGCGCGCAGGCTGGGCCGGTCCATCATTACTCTGACCTACTGCGGTGCGCCATCAGGAAACAGCTTTCCTAGAAACTCTTTATCCGCTGCCATGGGCTTGAAGCGATCGAACTGGACCTCCTGTTTCCACTGGCTGCCAAAATTGTTGGGGTTCAGAGCTTTGGCTTTGCCGAATTCGTCGAGCGACGCCCCTTTGTCGCCGACCAGATAGCTCAGGAACGCCAGGCGCATATGGCTGCCGAAGCTGTTGGGCGCGTAGGTAACGGCTTTCTGAGCGGCAGCCCGGGCCTTTTCCATGTTTCCGGCGTCAATCGCTTTGAAAGTCTGGTCGCCGTAGTTGTAAGCCAGGTTTAAATCCAGCAGACGGCGCAATTCGGCGAACGGATCAGGGTTGTCGTCGACATTAATGTAGATGTAACGGTCGTTGTTGGTGTTGCGGCCGCCGAGCTTGCGGACCACGAGAATCGAAGCGGATTGCCGTCCACGCGAGTCGCCGCCCGCAGCATCGCCGGCCTTGAGGGCCGCAAAGAGTTTTTCCGCCAGCTCCCCTTGGGTCGCTTCAAACGCCTTGCCCATGTTCTCCGGCACTTGCGCTCCCACCAGGATGTTGCCTTGCGCCGACCATGTTTTGCCCTGGCGGTCGCCGGCCCAACTGGGCGCGTTGGGTCCGGTGTACGCCGCGATGTTGCCCTTCGCGTCGACGACGGCGATCTGGCGGCCGTCCTTGCCGGGGAATTTATCGTCCGCCAAAAGTTTCTTCAGCACCTCAGGCGCGGCCATGCCCTGGCGGAGCAGATCGATGGCTTGCGGTCCGTAGCCCACGTTGACATTAGCCTGTGTGGCCACCGCTCCTACGTCGGCCATCGCCCACGGCACCACCGAACCCACGGAGAAATAACGCGACGCCACAGCCACTCCCATGTCTCCGTTCTGGGGATCGATCGCCACGATGGAAAAGGTGGAGACCGGTGGCGTAGATTGCGCCCCGAGAACACTTCCAGTAAGCAGTAAAAGAAAGACGCACAATAATATCCTTTTCATTTTTCCTCCAGTGGGCGGTGGTGTTGACTGCCTTTGCTCAACCGCGTATTCCCAGCACATAGGCCAACGCAATGATCCCTAGAACGCCCAAGGACACCAACCCATACGCGAAGTCACGCTCGCGAAGAAACTGCACGCCGGCCACGATGATGCGCAGCACCGGAGTGGCCAGCAGCACGATCATGCCGATGATCGTAAGTCTGTCTCCGAATCCGGTAAAGTGCAATGCCAAACCTGCAACGATGCACGCAAAAGCCGTGTAGGCGCCGACCTTCAGGGTCAGGGCGATGCTCAGGTCTGCGCGCGGCCGGTCGCGCTTCATCGAAAACCTCCGCTCGCGAGCTTATAAAACATCTGGACGGCAAAAAGTCCGGTGATGCCAACCAGCAAAACCAGAATATAAAAGGTGTGGACCTGATGTTTGATGCGCGCAGCCAGCAGCGATCCGGCAAACGTCCCGGCCACCAGAGGTGCTGCAATTCTAAGGTTGACGTCACCGTTTCCCCAATACACGATGGCGCTGGTAGCCGCGGTCACGCCAATCATGAAGTTGCTGGTGGCCGTGGCCACGCGCAACGGCACCTTCATGAACAGATACATCATAGGCACCTTGATGGGCCCGCCACCGATGCCCAACAACCCGGAGAAAGCTCCGGCGACAAGCGACGCTGCGAGTCCAAGGGGATAGTTGTGGATCTTGTAATCGGCGGCCGGCGCTTCTTCTTCACGTTTGCGCGAGCCCCACGCTTTACCGATCATCGAAAACGCGCTGTAAGTAAGGAAGCAGGCGAACATCAGGGCCAAGGTCCGGCGGTCAATGTGGCGGGCCATCAAGGCAGCGAGCATCGCTCCAAGCGTAGTGGCCAGCTCCAGCAACATGCCCAGACGAATGTCGGTGACGTGCTGTTCGACATAGAGAGCGGAAGTCGCCGTGGAAGTTGCGATCACGCAGGTCAAGCTCACGCCGATCGCCTGGTGCATGGGCAGGCCATAGTACATGGCCACCAGCGGGGTCAGGACAACGCCGCCCCCAATGCCGGCGAGTGCGCCAAGGCCGCCGGCCAGGAAGCCGATCAACACCAACACCAGGAAAAAACCCACGGTCATTGCGTTTTGCCTCGAAGCAAAACAAAATCTCCTTCCGTTCCATCGCGCGCCTCAGCGCGCAACACCACGCCCACCGACGCCAGCACGATTGCCATCACAATCACGACCCTCAAGGGGATCGACTCGCCGAACAACGCACCTTCCGACACAGCAACTACCGGGACTACAAGACTGGTGGTCGCCAATTGGTACGGTTGCATCCGCTTCAACAGCCAATAGTAAACGACGAACGCGGTGCAGGAGCCGAACACAATCAGGAAGAACGTGGCGACGAGGGCAGGCCGCGTCCAAACAGCATGGCGCCGTGCTTCCAGTGCCCACGTACCCCAGAACAACACTGCCGAGCCGCCCAACAGTTGCAGAGCCGTGGCAACCACGGAATCAACGTCATGCAACTTCTGCTTGGCGTATACGAGGGACCACGAGCTGAGCACCATGGCCACCAACACGGCTGCGCCGCCCAACAGCGCGCGCGGGCTGGTCCTCAAGCCGGTGTAGAACAGGATCAATAGCCCACCGAACGCCACCACCATCGCCAGGACAGCACTTCGCGGAACAATGCGGTGCGTAAGAAGCGGCGTCAGAAGCGCAACCACCAGAGGCATCGCCGAAAAAAGCACCGCGGTCATCGACGACGTAACGTATTGCTCCGCCCAGAAGAGGAGTCCGTAAGGAACCGCCATGATGCTGAAGCTCAAGACGAGAATCGCAGTCCATTGCGATTCGCCTTTCGGCCAAGGCCGCTTCTGTAGGAAAGCCAGAAGCAACAAAAGAGCGGAGGCAACCAGGAAGCGCAGGGCTGCGGCCAGCAGCGGCGGCACGTCGCTGACGACCACGCGGATCGCCAGCCATGTGCTTCCCCAGATAAGACAGAGAGCGATATAGCCTAGAAGATGGCTACGCGAAAATGTTGAAGAAGAGTGGCCGCTTTCGGACATGGAACTGATTAGTGTATCCGATCGCAATGCCCGGCTCTGATTTGCGCACCGCGCAGGAATTTGAGGGGGCACGGCTTCACCCGTGCTGCAAAGCGCTCACGCAAATTGGGGCTTCAGCCCGGGGACAAACATTAAAGGGCACGGCCGAGGCCGTGCCCTTTCTTCTTTAGATCTCCGGCGCTTACTGCTGGCCGGCGCGTGGATCCGGCGGGGCTGCGCTGGCCATGTTCTTCGGAGTCGACATATATCCGCTCACCGCGTTCTTATCCACGGCGGTCACCACAACTTCGTACATATTGCGGTCCCGGCCGGTGTAGAACTGCAGCGGCTCGAACAAGCTGCGGTCTTTCTTTTCGATTTTCTTGTCGTCGGCCATCACGTAGAGCGTGAACTGGCTCTTCTTGGGATCAACCTTCTTGAGCTGCAGGCTGACGGTGGAGAGCCGTACCGGGTCCTTGCCCTTGTAGAGGGTGAACTCGAGATAATCGCGGTCGCCACGATGCTTGAGCGTCTCCAACTGGTCGTGGTTCATTGCGATAAGTTCGCTGTGCTTGTTCAGGTCGCCGATCGCGGTCTCCAGTTTGCCCTTGGTCGCCGCCAGATCGGTGCGCGTGTCGTTGACGTCCGCGCTAACCTTCGTCACCTGACCCTTCACATTGGTGACCTCGGTGTTGACCACGCCAAACTGCTGCTTGGTGGACTCTTCGTCAGCCTTCAGCTGCGCCCGGGTGGCAACTTCTTGGGCTTGCAGCGCGGCGGCCCTGGTCTTCAAGTCCTTCTGCGTGATGCCCACGTTGCCGGCGATCACCTTGATCTCAGCCTTCAACTGGTCGTTGGAGTCTTCCATCTTCGCGGCCATCTTCTCCAGCGCCGCCTTCTGGTTCTTCTCCATGTCGTTGATGCGGTTCTGAGCCTGGACCATGAAGATCACAGAAGCAATCACGAACACAACGGCCACCACCATCAGGATGTTCTTCACCAACGGGTTGCCGCCGTCATTGTGCATGTCAGACATGAACATCTCTCCATTCAATCAAAATGAGATTTAGGCCCGAAACACATTCTTGAACGGAACCGCTTCCCTGTCAATAAATTGCAGGATACCGTTTGGGCAATGAACTTTCTCCCATACCTTAGCAGTACTTCCAGCGTCTCGCGCCAGGGATTTCGGCCAGGCCCCAAGCCAAAAGGCACTGTACCTCGGTTACCGTCCACAAGATCGCCGCGATCGCGCCTTATCGGCTGTTCGAGCCTAGTTTGGGACGCATCCAACTTATATGTGGACCCGCACCGCGAACCCAGACCGCTTTCCTCCGGCGATGCCCGGCATGGCCCACCGAAGCTCCCTAACCGGCGCTGGCTTTCTTGGGGCCTGGTTGCAACCGGGATCGCGCTGCTCCTTTATACAGGGGCCCAGTATTGGAAGATGTACTCTGGCCAACAGCAGCTCAAATCCCAATGGCAGCAGCAAGCGGCCGTGTCAGCGTCCACACGCCAGCCAGCCGGTCCCGTACTTACCCGCCTGAGGATTCCCAAGATCTCGCTTGACGCTATCGTTGCCGAAGGCACTTCTCCCAAGGCACTCCTAGAGGGACCTGGACACCTGGAGGAAACCGCCTTGCCGGGCGAGCAAGGCAATGCAGTGATCGCCGGGCATCGCGATACGTTCTTCCGCCACATATTTGAACTTAGCGCGGGCGACGAGATCATGGTCGAGCGCAACGGCCAGACTTTTCGTTATGAAGTGACGGGCAAGAAAATCATCAACCCGGACGATACCAGCGTGATCGCGCCGAGCCGTGGCTCCCAGCTCACCCTGATCACCTGCTATCCACCCCACTACATCGGTCCCGCGCCGGAGCGGTTCGCGGTGTTCTCTAAGTTGAGGCCCTGAAGGCAGGGCGCGATCGAAGGGTTGCGATTCCCTTCGGCGTTGCGGTGGATGTCCCCTGCAAAGACTGCACACCGTGCAGAAAATCCTTCTAAGTAGATCGGGGGCTCCGGCGCTCCAGGTACGCCGAATCATTGAGAAATCGTGGCCGACGCGAAGGCAACCTGTTGGCATAAAAATTGCAGTTCTGGATAGAGTGGTGACACCTGTCCCCCCAGGAGCCCCCGATGTCGTCATTCCAACCGAACACTCCCCCAGAAGATTCTTCAGAAGCCAGGCCTGCGCTTTCCCGCGTGGCGCTCCCCCCTATGGTGCGTTCTCACGGCGGCGCTATCGCTCTGGCCCTGGTTGTGCTGATTGTCCTTGCATATGGCCTCCATGAGCGAAGCGTCGCTGCCCACCTTTCTCAGCAAAGCCTGGCGGCATCGGCGCAGTTGCAGGACGCTCGCGCGCAGATCGGCGCGCTGAACTCAAAGCTCGATGCCGCAACCGCGACCGCAGTCCGGCCTGATCTCCCGACGGTCTCCGCGCCTCGCCATGCGGTCGTCACTAGGGCGAAGGTCCAGCAGCCGAAGCCTGACCCGCGCTGGAAGAAAGTGCAGGCCCAGCTTGACGCCCAAGGCAAAGATATAGAGGCAACGCGGCAGGAGATTGCCAGCGCGCGTTCCGACCTCGAGGGCTCGATTGCCCGGACCCACGATGAGCTGGTCGTCCTCCAAAAGAAGGGCGAGCGCAATTACTACGAGTTCGACCTGGACAAATCTAAGAATTTTCACACCAGCGGGCCGGTTGGAATCAGCTTGCGCAAAGCCAACACCAAACATGAATACGCCGACCTGGAACTTCTGGTCGACGACCGCCAGCTCTCAAAAAAACACTTGAATCTGTATGAGCCGGTGATCTTTTATCCTTCCGAGGAGCGCCAGGCGGTGGAACTGGTGATCAACAGCATCAGCAAGAACCACATACACGGATACATCAGCGCGGCAAAGTACAAGGCTTCGGAACTAGCGCAGAGCAGCGCCCCTTCGCCTACCACCAATGCCCCCCAAGAGCCCCCTGCCGTTAAGGCCCGGCACAAGCTGGAAGCGCCAAAATAAGGCCGGACACCTGTAGCACGCCGCATCACGATACCAGCGTGATCGCGCCGAGCAACGACGCAAGCTGCTGGATGTTGGAAAGTCGTGGGCAGAATATTTCCGCGTTTCTGCCCACGAGGTTGCTTCCTGGGAATCGTGACGTCCGCTTGTTACTTTCCTACCAAGAAGACGTCGTATGTCCACCGACCAGGACTAGCGGCGTCGAGGTGGTCGCGTGCATCTTTTCGCTCGCCCGGATTGATCCGGCTCTTGTAGCGGAATTGATTGCCAAACTGGTCCGTCCGCCGAGATTCGCTATAGTTCAAGTCCAGCGAGAAAACTCCTAATTCCGGCAACCGGTGAAGTTCCTGAGGCTGGCAGATACCATCGTGATTCTCGTCGATCCATAGACGCAACTTAGAAAACACTTCATCCTTTTCGTCAATAATTCCATCGCCATTGCCGCCGTTCTCGGGTTTGTCGAACTGAGCCAACGCGATAAAGCCGTTGGGGTGTGCCGATTGCGGTTGAGAAGTGAAGTTGCCGAACAGTTCTTTGCCGCTGTGAACCAATCCGTCAGATCCGGGCAACGCAAGAAAAGCGTTACGGAAATGGGGATCCGTCCAGGCAATTTGAACGGGCTTGCCCGTACCGCTGATGTCGAATGCAACGCCAGTCACAGCCGAGGTCAAATGAAAGCCCTCGCGCTCGGTGTCGATAATGATTGGGCTGCAATCAGGAGCTTCGTTACCGTTAAATGGAGGACACGGGTCGTCGCCACCGCCTCCACCGCCCGAGGGCGGGGGTGCCTTCGGTGTGAGGTTGGCAGAACCCTGCGTTCCTGAAGAGGTCCCGTTCGCGCCAGGCGCGCCCGGCCCCAGGCTTCCCGCGTTGGCGCCTGGGCCCCTGAAAGTCCCCGGCTTGGCTGTAATGCCGCAGGCCTTACCGGGGTTTCCCACTGGGCCTCCCGCACCAGGAATCCCAGCAACGCCCGGATCGCCGCCTGCACCGCCCGCGCCCGGAGGGCCGCCGGCAACTGACGTATTGGGCACGGGTCCGTTGTACGAATAGGTACCTGTAATTGTGCCACCGTTTCCCCCATTTCCGCCCGGGCCGCCCGGTCCGCCCAAGCCGCCCATTCCGGCCTCACCACCTTTACCACCGTCCCCTCCATCGCCAGCGATGCACCCGGAGCAGTCAGATGCTCCGTCACCGCCTGCCTGCCCTTGTCCTCCATCGCCTCCAGTTCCTCCGGGTCCACCTTGGCCTCCCTGTTGCCCCCGGCCACCATTGGCGTTGAAGGTGTATTGGTTCGTGTCACCATTTGCAATGTCGACGTTGATGCTGCCGGCGTTGTTCCCGGTAAGGCCTGGTTGCCCTTGACCTGCAGGATCACCATTCACTCCTTTGCCTCCAGTGTTTCCGTCACTGCCTCCCGGCAAGCTGCCAGGATTGCACGACCCGGAAGGTGCGGCCGGCAGGCCGCCTGGGAAATTCGGGCTGCCAAGGGCCTCTTTCCCGGGGAATGATCCTCCTCCTGCGGGTGGCTGAGAATCTCCATTATTGTCGCAACTTGTAGTGCAGTTTTTTTGTGGGAAAAGAACGGGCTCGATTCCCCTCCAAGAAGCAGTCTTAAGCTTAGGTGCAGGCTTTTGTGGCGGCGGTGCCGGAGTTGTCCGGAATGGCGCACCGCTCACATCGATGGTTATGTTGTGCGTTCCTGTCGGGACCAAGTCCTGTATCAGCAGGAATGAGGGCACAGCAAGCTTGCCGCGGGAACTTACATTCAGTAGCCGGCCCTTCTTGTGTAGCAGCTCCGCCAATGTCGTCTCCAGCACTACCACTGGCTTGGTAGGAAAGAAGTGAACATCAAAGTTCCCCCTGATCACCGGATTCTTGCCCTCAAATACCACATAGTTGGCCAGAATCACCGTGTGCCCGGAGAGCTGTACGTTTTCTGGAAGATACAGCGTATCCGCCATATAGACGTCTTTTAAGGGAGCTGTCTCATATCGCGCCTGATGCATTTCCGGCATTGCATCCAGCGTGCTCTTCAGGTTTTTCCTCCAGCCTTCGTGCAGCAGCTCATCCGGATCAAACGGAAGTCCCTTGTTCAGCAGTAACTGCCGCCCGGTGGCAAAGTTTTGGCGTCTTGTCTCAAATTGCTGGTCTATAGTCTGATTTTGGATTGGACCCTGGCCTAACGCTAAGACTGAGAGCCAGAAGGCAACAACTACAAAACACTTTCTCCGCATTTCTAACTCGCCTCCAAACGAGTAACTATCCCTTACCTCTCTCTGAGCCCAAACTTACAAGCAATAGGTCTATCCACAGGCCTCAAGATGCAGCCTTCGTCTTTTTCGAGCTGTCACGACTGCTCAGCCTCCCACTAGAGGTGGGTCGGGAGAGCTGAATTGTTACAAAATTCTTTTTGCTCCCGAGCGGTCGGATTGAAATGGATTAGACGCATGTTGATGAAACCGGAAATCTCATCCCGGCAGAATGGAAGGGCTTACTAGCTTTCATGACCAGAGTGGTCCTCTCAAGAATGTGCAGCGCGTGGGAAAGAACTCCGGAGGTTCACTGCTCTCCGCCCGTCGCACCCAGGCGACACCTCGTATCCCTGGAGGAATCGTGCTTGTGCATCAACACGATAAAATCCTGGCCTGTCAGCGCTTGATGACGCGCGGTCCATCTACGGCAAGCTCCTCTAAAACTTCAACCACCAGCTCGCGAACCGCGAAGTCTTCATCCGTGGCGTGGCTCGAGGTGCTCACGCTGTGCAGAACGACTTTACCCGTCTCGATGTCATCGGCAAGGGCACGCAACAGCTCCGCGGTCTGGGCTTCGTCGACACCGAAACCATACTTCCCCGTTTTCCTGGCGCACTCGGCGGCGTTCATCATGTTCCTCCTCCCGGACTGAATACAAGTAACAGCCGAGCCTATTGCGGAAGACTTATGCAGCTCTTGGCCTACCCTTCCGGTAAGGCGTCGGCCCGCTCCGTATTAGCCCCTCACTAGAGGTGGGTCACGAGCGCTGAATTGTTACAAGATTCTTTTTCGCGATCGCAAGTTATTGGATTGAAAAGATCATCTTCACCGTTGGGCAAAAGAAAAATCACCCTGGCGGCAGGTAGTGGAAGGAGTCAATGAGCTTCGCCGCCAGGGTGGCCCTCTCGAAGATCGTGCAGTACGGAGAGGAAATAAAGGGCTGGAGGCTCGGCTTCGGGTCGGCCCATTTCTCCCGCTCGTCCGTTGTTGACCCTCAATCAACACGTCTCCCCAGAGAACGCCCGTACGGACGAAGAGAAACCTTTTCAACCCTCACTAGAGGTGGTTCGAGAAGACTGAAACGTTACAGAAGTATTTTTTCGATCAAAAGCCGATGGATTGCAATGAAATTAAGATTGCGTGGGGGGCGGGGCCGAATGAAAATGCTCAGCGGTGGACCACACTGAAACTGTAGCCGGCTACATCCTCACTCTTTTGGTCAACAGTCGTGGTGACGCGGAGAACATAATCGCCGGCTTTCAAACTGCGAGACGGCACCTTGATTGTCAGTTGTGTGTTGGGACCGTCAGCCGATCTGGCTCTTACATGTTGCTGATGCCAGACGGAGTTTCCATCCGCTGTTTCCAGGAACAGATCATAGGTGGAAGGCACATGCCCAGGAACAATGACATTGAGCACAACGAAAGTAGTCGGCGGCGGGATGGTGATCGTGGGCGCTTGACCATTCCCCCGTACGACATCAGAGCTGAGGCTTAAAGAAACCGTATTCTGCGCTAAGAGCTGGTCCTGCTCACTACCTTTCGCATTCTTATCACGCTCCTCGAGTTGACGTGTCAAAGTATCTATTTGCTGCTGGAGCGCATGTTCTGTCTTTTGAGCGTTTGATTGCTGGTTGCGCAGAGCTTCAAGTTCTTTCCTCAGATCGCGGTTCGACACCAGCAACCAGAAAACTCCAACGATCATCGCCGCCGCTGCAGCCGCCGCGATGGCCCGCACGGCAAGCTGCTTGGAGGGCTGCCAGGAAAGCCACGAAGCCTGGGCTTTGGTTCCAGTCGGACGAACGCTTTCAAGCCCTGAGTCGGGATAGCCGGAGAGAGTCTTTGCGAACGCGAGTCGCTTCTGACGGTCGGGGTCGGCCAGGAAAGAACGCAACTGCTCTTGTTCACTAGCCGAAAGGGCCCCGAGCGCGTAGAGATCAATCATGTCGTTTTCGAGTTCAGCCAGTTCGTAAAACAGGTCAGTATCTTTCTGGTACTGCTCTTCGAAGCTCGAGCGTTCGTGATCCGGCATCTGCCCGAGGAGATATCGCATCATCGTGCTCTTCGGCTCGTGTTGCTCAGTCATCATTGGCTAGCTCCCTCAACTCGGGGAGGGAAAGATCAATATTTGCTTCCAAGGCAGCGATCAAGACAATGCTCCAACTTCTCTCTGATACGAATGATTCGGACCCGTAGTGCGCCTGGCGTGAGTCCAAACTGTTTCGCCAAGTTCTTCCGGTTTTCCATGTAATGTTGTTTGTCCACCCGATAAGCCAGAAACAGCGTCCGGTCCTCTGCCGACAGTCGTTGCAGGCAATGGTGCAAACATCTCAGTTCTTTCTGGCTCTGGATCTTGTGATCGAGTGCCTCCATCGCGCTGCCCGCATCGGAAACAGCACGCTTGCTTGGCAGCGACTCCAGGGAGACGGTTTTGAGATCCTTCTTCTGCGCCTCATGCCGGATTCTCTTGGCTACTCCCCAGGTAAAGCCCTCGACGTCCTGGATCGCTTCCGTTGCCAGCTTACGCGCAACTCGGTTCAGCGTGATGTCCGCCAAATCCTCGGGGGCAAGACAGGAACTCCATGCAAAGAACCGAACCAACTTCCAGCGGATTATTTCATACTTCTCGCCGGCGCGTTCAGGCCGTCCGTCCAAACGCTCAAGTAACCCTTGGAACTGGGCAGGGGTAAGGGTGTCCTGGGCTGTTGGACGACGATCGGTAATGATCGGTTGGTTGCCCATGTACAATTTCCCCTTACTTCCATTCTCCCTGGATGGTAAAGGCCGCCCAGTAATAGGGCGCCGACCAGTGACGGTCCTGGAGCAACGAAAGTTGCGCTTCTCGCAGCGCCTCGGCCGGGCGTTTTCTGTCCTTCTGCATCGAAGCGTAAAAGGCCTTCATCAGCTTGGCCGTGGCGAAGTCGTCCACTTTCCACAAGCTGGACACTACGCGCGTCGCCCCAGCATACATGAACCCACGCGTCAGTCCGATCAGCCCTTCGCCGTTGACTTCCTTGCCCAACCCTGTCTCACATGCGCTCAGCACGACCAAGTCTGCGGGCAGATTGAGGTTATAAATATCCTCGAGTTGGAGAAATCCGTCCCTCCCACGGCCCCGGCTGTCTACGAGCGACAACACCAGCCCCGACAGCTCCGGGTGCTCGCTGTCGAGAAGGCCGTGGGTTGCGAAGTGCACGATGCGATATTGAGCAAGTTCCGGGCTGGTGGCCATTTCGCGACTTGCGTCGAAGTCAACGGCTTTCATCCCCAAACCGTCCGGAGTCACGGCCATGATGGCATCCGCCTCGCGCCGGCTGAACGGCAGCCGTGGCAAGCTGAGTGTCCCGCTGCCGCTCAAGCCTACGTCCGCAGCGGAACGAGTCAGCTGCCCGGAAGAGACGTCGGGAAAATCAGTGGACACCGCGTCTTTGTCTTTCTTGTTTTCTTGATTGGCGGGGCTTACGGTCGCTACGCTGCTGCCGCGCTGACCGTCGCGCTTCACTCTGGGATCAGTAGGCGCGAAGACCGCGTCGGCCAAGACCGCCACTGCTTTCGGCGCCGGTGGACGGTGACTTTCCTGCTGCCGCAACACCGCCAGCACTGAGGCCGAGGGTAAATTCACGATCTCATGCTTCGCTAGCAACGGCACTGTTTGTTTTTCGAGGTTGGCCGTTGTCGTTTCCGGAACTGGTAGCGCTGCAAACGGGATGTACTGCAAAGCGCCATCGCTGACGATCAGCAGCCGTTTCTTGTTCTCGATCTGTCTGGCGATGGGTCCCAGCACCATGCGGCTCAAGGTAGCGGCCTTGTCTCTGTATGCTCGGTGGACTCGATCTAACCGCGCTTGCTTTTGGCTCGGACTCTCCTGGGTATGGATTTCGTCCCTCGAGGTCAACAGATGGTAAGTCTCACGCGCTGTCTCCTCGATATCGGAACGCTTCGGCAGTTCGTAGGTAGCCAATGAATCTCGTGTGAGCACCCAGAGGTAGCTTCGTTCCCCTCCCAAGGAATATTCGAGGAGCACAGTGTCTTCATCCAGCAGTTGCTCCTGGGTTTCTTTGGCGGTGATAGGCGGTGGATGCACCAACGCAGCATAACTGGGACTGCCGGCCCGAATCCGCTCTTCCACCTCCTGGCATTGCGAACGAAGACTCTGGATCTCTTTCTCCAGGACAACCAGTTCTTCATCGCTGCCTCTCGTTCCTAGTAGCTGGATTCGCCGGTAATTCTTAGCTGCGAGCGATTCCTGCAGCGCACGTTGCTGCTGCAGCAAAGCTGGGTCGGCGCCTTTTCGAATCTCGGCGCGCGCCATCGCCAGCGTCTCCAGCAAGGTCCTGGCGCGGAACCGTTCCAGCACCTGAAAGGCAAGCTCGAAGCGCTTCTGCCCCACCAGCAAGTCAATGTAGTCTTTGTAATAGCTGGCATGCTTGGCGCGAAAGCCCGCACGCAGCTCATCTCCACTGCCTAGTCGGACGACTTGGTTCTCCAGCGCGTTCAGCGCCTCCTGATAATATTGGGCCGCGGCGTCTAACTCGCCCTTGCGACGCATGACAGCGGCCAGAGCAGCCAAGCTGGCGGCGTGGGCCGCGGAACCGGGAAGAAGCTTTTCTCGGATAGCCAGGGCCTGCTGATGAGATTCCAGGGCCTCAGACAAAGCGCCTCGAGCCAGTAGAACATCTCCCAGATCGCTTAGTCCTTGCGCGAGATCGGGACTTTCCGGAGTCCGTTTCTCCTCGATCGCAATGGCCCGTCGCAGGTACTCTTCTGCGCTCGCTAAGTCTCCCTTATCTCGAGACAGTTGCCCGAGTTTTCCTAGAACCTGAGCCATGAAGAGACCCTCGGGGGCAGTTCTTGTCCAGATTGCCAAGGCGCGCTGATAGTAACGCTCGGCCTGCGCCATGTCTCCTCGGTCGTGGGCTACGCAGCCCAGCGTAAACAGGCCTTGGGCAAAATTGTCGCCGTTGGGATTAATCTTTTCCCAAGTGGCGAGGTAACTGCGGTAGTAATCTTCAGCTTTTCCCAGGTCTCCCCGGCTTTCGGCAATCATTCCGAGGCCCCGCATCATCCTGGCCGGCATCATGCCCCCGGGATCGACCCTTTGACTGATCGCCAAGGCCTGGTGATAGTAATCATCCGAGGCTGCGAGGTTGCCTCGTGCCATAGCCACGTTGCCGAGTGTGAATAAGCCCCAGGCTACATTCTTGCCTGCAGGATCTACTTTGCGGTTTTCTTCCAATCCCCTGCGGGCAATTTCTTCAGCGCCGGCCAAATCGCCTCGCCAAACGAGAACGTTGCTTAGGTCAACCAAGACGTTTCTCACCCGAGGTCCATGTAGCGCCAACTTCTCCCATATCGCAAGCATTTTGCGGTCATAACCTTCAGCGGCCAGCCAGTCGCCTCTACTCTGCGCACCTGCAGTGAGCAGATTCAACGTCACAGCAACATGAACGCTGTCTGGCGCCAGCTTCTCCTGGATTGTCAGGGCAGTACGCCAGTACCTCTCCGCCTCATCGAGATGGTTTCGCGCGCAGACGCCCAACCACCGCACACTGTCCGCAACAGCCAAACCATCGGGGGCCAACTTTTCCCGAATCGTCCACGCTCTCCGGTGGTAGGTCTCGCCTTCGTCATACCGGCGCCGGGAAAAGCAGAAACGACCGAGGTTTCTCAACGTCTCGGCTAAAGCCAGGCTGTTGGGAGCCAGCCTCCCCTGAATGCTCAAGGCCTTCTGGTAGGACTCCTCGGCTTTGTCCGGTTGCCCGCGCTCGTTGTACACCCAGGCCATGGTGTTGAGACTCAAGGCAAAGTCGAGACTGTTGGAATCGAGCTTCTCTCGGATGGCAAAGGCCCGCAGCGCATATTCTTCGGTCTTCGCAACATCCCCACGGTCGCTTGCAGCGCGGGCGAGTCCATCGAGGCTGTTCGCGGCGTCCGTGCCCGATGGATCAAGTTCGTGAAGAATCGCAAGCGACTGCTGATAATAGGCTTCGGCGTCGCCAGGCTCTCCTCGTTGTTGGGCCACATCGCCCAGCCCGTTCAGACTGCGGGCAACTGCCAGACTACCGGGAACCAGTCTCTCTGAGATGAATAGCGATTGCTGGAAGAACTTCTCTGCACCATCCAGATCATCTTTCTGTAGAGCAGCCTTGGCCCGATCAAAAAGAGATTCGGCTGCAACACGAGTCTCACCCGGCCGCTGCCGGCTGTCAGCCGGCGAAGGAATGGATGTCTGTTGGCTATAAGCCCCAAGGGCGAACAACAGTAATAAGCCGGTCAGAGCATTTGGCCCACGTTTCACTTGGGCACCCTAGTTAGTTTTAGTTAAAGACTCGTACCAGTACCACCTAGGCAGCACTCCGGATCCGTCCAGCAACAATCACTCTCGGATGTACATGAAGAGGAGATTGGCTCCAGACACTCGTTGCTTCCACCAAACGAACAAGAGTTCCGTGTCAGGGACCACAATGTCTCCTGGTGAAGCATCAATCGCTTGTTTTGTCGAGGCATGATTTCACCGGCTCCTTTTTCGAAAAGAATTGGCCTTGCCCAAATGCGTGTGATTTCTGGGGCAGCATCATACCCTGCAAGGTCGAAGTGGTCAACGTCGCTCTACAGGCGATAGGGCCAGGCAGCGCTGTTTCATAGCAACCTATGGAAGGCAGGCTTGTCTTTTCGGTACAAGAAATCGGTACAAGAAATAGAATTGCGGCAGCCGCGAGCCTTATCTTTATAGAATTCTGGTGGTTCTTGGCCTATTAAAGTATAGAATCGAGCCCACGCAAACGACCTTTTGCCGGGGAATGGAGCATCAGAAGAGTCTCAGGGTCTGGGAAAAATGCACACACCTACCGCCGCCAAACTGCGCCCGTGGCGGCTCCTGCTGGAAGAAGAAGATCAGGCGGAAGCCGTTCTGGCGTCTATCCATGAGATAGAAGGCGCGCTTGCGTCTCATCTCAAGGGCCGTGAACTTCGGTCCACCAGCGACGTTTACCTTTCAGAAGGAGCAGCGGGCGTCGCCCTCTTTTTTGCTTATTTGCATGCTGCAGGTTTGGCTCAGAGGCGGGAACTAGCTTTTGAGTGCCTGGCTCCCGCGGTTGACGCCCTCGCCGCGCAACCGATGACTGCTTCCCTTTATGCAGGATTCACCGGAATTGCCTGGGCTGTGCAACACGTTACTACCTGGCTCGGCGATTCTTCAGGTGATATTAGCAACGACATTGACTGTGCGCTGGAGACCTACCTGAGTCGGACTCCCTGGAGTCATGACTACGACCTCATCCACGGCCTAGTGGGTGTAGGCGTTTACTGTCTAGAGCGCACCGATTCTCCAGTTGCAATGCAATGCTTGGAACTGATTGTCGAGCGCCTTTCCGAATTGGCTGAACCTTCCGGAGAGGGTTTGTGCTGGCTCACTCACCCCGATCTTCTCCGTCAGGGGCAAAGAGAGAAGTATCCTCAAGGCTACTACAATCTTGGCCTGGCCCACGGCCAAGCGGGGATCATTGCATTGCTGGGCAAAGTGCATGCCGCCGGGATGTCGCAAGAAAAAACGGCCCAGCTCCTGGAAGGCGCTGTGCAATGGCTGCTGCGGCAGCGGTTACCTCACTGCGCGCAGTCTAGCTTTTCCGCACTTCATATTCCCGGTCGCCAGTCTGAAAGCTGCCGCCTGGCTTGGTGTTACGGAGATGCGGGACTTGCCGCAGCTCTGTTGCTGGCTGCACGCTGCGTCGGAGAAGAATCCTGGGAGCGGGAAGCTGTGGCGATTGCCAGAAACGCGGCAGCCCGCGACGCCCAGACCTGTGGCGTGGTCGACGCCTGCTTCTGTCACGGCTCTTCCGGGCTGGCGCATATTTTCAACCGTTTGTATCAAGCATCGAACGATGAAGCCCTTTCGGAGGCATCGCGTTACTGGATCGAGCGGACGCTTCAATTCTCGAAGCCAGGTGAGGGCCCCGCCGGCTATCGGTTCATGGCCAACGACAACCGCGGGAACAGCGGATTCCAATCAAGGTATGGCGTGCTTGAGGGGATCGCGGGAATCGGGCTGAGTTTACTGGCTGCAACCTCCACCATCGAGCCTTGTTGGGATCGCATGTTGCTGGTGGATATCCCACCTCTCTCGCCATCATGAAGGAATTCACGACATCCGGTTTCTTCGTTCTGCGAACGCCTCTGTTGCCGATAGAAGATTTCCTGGCGCTTTCGCAGGGACTTGCCTTGTCTCAAGCTCTCTGCAACGGCGGCGACTTGGCCAGCGCCACGGCCTCTGACCGCAAACTGCTTCGCACCCGGCTTCAGCAGTTCGTCGAGCGCCCAGAAGTCAAGGAGGCTCTGTGGCTCGCCTCCCCTGATTTTTTTTCCTTGCTCTCCGTCTGGAAGCAAGCTCCGGAAGGCGAAAAAGGGCAAAGACTGGAGCAGTCACTCTACCGCTACGTGGCCCGCATGACCAGCCGCCCAACTCCATTTGGCCTGTTCGCGGGGTGCTCGGTAGGCAAGATTGGGGCAGAGACACAATTGAAGATGGGTCCGCGCGCGGCCTACTGGCGTCGCAGCCGGCTGGACATGGAATACCTCTGCAACCTGGCCCAGAAGATCAGCTCTGACCCGCTCCTTCAGCCGCAGTTCGTGTTCCGGCCTAACACCAGCCTCTATCTCGCCGCTGGCCGATATCACCACGCCCAGAGCTATCTCTCCGACGACGTACGCTCCTATCGCTTGATTGCCACTGAACCGACTCGCTATCTGGCGGACACTCTGGAACGGGGGTCGGCTGGCGCTACTGCGGAGTCCCTGGCCTCTGCGTTGGTACGAGACAATACCGCTATAACCATGGAGGAGGCGCTAGAGTATGTCCTTCAGCTCATCGAATCGCAAATCCTGGTTTCTGATCTGGTTCCTGCCATCACCGGCCCGGAGCCTATTGAGGACATGCTCGCCCAGCTCGACGGGAAAGAGTGTTCGTCGGTCAAGACGGGGCTGCGCTCCATCGCAGAGCGCCTGTGCCGGCTGGATCAGGCTGGCGTGGGCAACGACTTGGGCAGCTATCAGGGAATCGTCAACACCATCTCTGAGCTTCCTGCTGACTTCAAGCGGGAGCACCTGGTCCAAGTAGACCTGATGAAGCCCGCCGACGAGGCATGTCTGGACCAGCGTCTGGTTCACGACATCTTGCGCGCGGTTGATGTGCTCCACTCCCTCTCCTCATCATCACAGGACCCATTCAAGGAATTCAAGGAGGATTTCCGCGAGCGATACGAGGACCAGGCAATTCCGCTGACGCTGGCCCTAGACCATGAGGTTGGGATCGGCTTTGAGACCAATGACAATCCTGGCGCCATGCCCGAGCCCCTGATTGAGAATCTAAATCTTCGTGGTGCCCAAACGAGAATTGAAGCCAACGCGACAAGGCGCGAATTCGTTCTGCTGCGCAAGCTGCAAGAATTGACTCGACAGAAAAACACTGTCTTGGAACTTGATGACGACCTTCTGAAATCTCTTCGCACTGAAAACCCCCTGCCTTTGCCCGACGCCTTTGCCGTATTAGGTTCTCTGGTGGACGGCGGACAAATGAACAGGTCTTTCCATTTGCACGGCGTTTCCGGGCCTTCCGGAGCCAACTTGCTGGGAAGGTTTTGCCACGCCGATGATCGACTTACCGACCGCGTGAGAGAACATTTGCGGGCTGAAGAGGAGGCCGGAGCCCTCGACAACGTCGTTTTTGCCGAGGTGGCTCACCTTCCCGAGGGGCGCATCGGAAACATCCTCTACAGGCCGGTCCTGCGCGCCTACGAGCTCCCCTTTCTCGCCACGTCCCGCGCGCCTCGGGATCGCCAGATCAGTGTGGGCGACTTGATGGTTGCGGTAAAGAACGATCGTGTCGTTTTGCGCTCGCAACGGCTTGGGTGTGAGGTGATTCCCCGCCTGACCTCGGCGCACAGTTTTACGCATGACCGCAACCTCAAGCTGTATAAATTTCTCTGCCTGTTGCAGAGACAGGGACTCGCCAGCGGTCTCAGCTGGAACTGGGGCATTCTCTATGAGGCTTCGTTCCTTCCTCGCGTTGTCATCGGAAATATCGTTCTTGCGCCCGCGCGCTGGCTCCTGACCAAAGATGTCATCGAGAAGCTGTCCATTGGGCGTGGTTCGGAGCGCCTGCGCCGCATCCATGAGTGGCGTACCGGAGCGGGGGTTCCTCGCTTCGCGCTGCTGGCCGAGCGCGATAACGAACTCTTGATTGATTTTGAGAACGCGCTAAGCATGGAAACATTGATCGAGTACGTGAAGAAACGCGAGAGCGCGTTGTTGCTGGAAATGTTCCCAGCCCCTGATGACTTATGCGCGCGCGGACCGGAGGGAACCTTTACCCACGAGGTCGTGATTCCTTTGGTCCGAGCCAAACCGCGGCTGGACCGGCCAGAGCCTTTGAATACTCCTGTCCGCCTGGCCACCAGGCCACGCCCTGCGACGGTTGCCAATGGACAACGGAGTTTTCTTCCGGGTTCGGAATGGCTGTTTGCAAAAATCTACGCCAGCCCATCGCAATTAGACCGGCTGCTAGTTGAGGACATTAAGCCCCTGGTTGAGAAAGTCCTTGCCTCGGCAGACGCGGAGGGCTGGTTCTTCATCCGCTACGGCGATCCGGATTGGCATTTGCGCCTCCGCTTTCACGGCAATCCCCAGGCCTTGAGCGCCCGAGTTCTTCCTCAATTGTGGGAGTGTCTCGACCGACAACAACAAGGCAGGGTATGGCGGGTGCAGCTCGATACCTATGAACGCGAGGTGGAGCGGTACGGTGGTCTGCCCGGCGTCCGTATCGCTGAGAGCTTATTTCAGATTGACAGCGAACTGGTGCTCGCGCTTCTCACTGCAATCGCCGGCCGGCTCGGTACTGACCTCCGCTGGCATCTGGGCTGTTGGACTGTTGATACTCTCCTGGCTAGCCTGGGACTTGATGTGAGCGCCAGGCGCAAGCTGGTCAACAATCTGGAAGCGGGTCAGGAGCAGAAATTTCAGGTCAACCAGCGATACAAAAAACAGCTTTCGGAGAAGTTTCGCAGTGAAAGACAACGCCTGGAAGGATTGCTCACAAACCCCGCCGGCCATGCCGAGGTTCCTCCGCTCGCGCGCTCGGCGTTGGAGCTTTTTGCCCGACGGTTAGGAAGCATCCGCACCGAGCTTGAACGCGCCCAGCAGTCCGGAGACTTGACCAAGTCTATCCCTGAGCTTGCTGGTAGCTACGTTCACATGCACCTGAATCGTCTCTTCCGCTCCGCCGCCAACGCTCAAGAGATGGTGCTGTATGACTTTCTTGCGCGGACCTATGACTCCCGAATGGCGCGGGAGAAGCAAGTAACCAGCCTCTCGACGCCTTTACAATAAAACTGTGAAGACTCCTGACGTCATTGTTGCCGGGGCGGGGATTATCGGCGTGTCAGTTGCGATTGAGCTTCGCCTGCGCGGCGCTGAGGTGGCGGTTCTGGAGCGAGGCGAACCGGGACGTGAAGCCTCTTCCGCTGCAGCGGGCATGCTGGCCTTCGCTGATCCAGAGACGCCATCTCTTTTGCGGCCGCTCGCCGCGACGAGTGCCCAACTCTTTCCAGAATACGTTGCCGACCTGGAAGAATCTTCCGCCATGCACGTTGACTTTCGGCAGCAAGGCGCGATCGCTTTGTTGCCGGGTGATCCAGCGCCGCCCGAATACCGCAAGCTCTCGCCCAAGGAGGTGCGTCAACTCGAACCCGCGTTGGAAACCGGGGAACTCGAATCATTTTTCGTCGCGGAAGGAAGCGTTGATCCGGTGCTGCTCATGCAGGCGGCGCTGCGGTCGTCTGTCCGGCGAGGTGTTGAAATCCGCAGCCACTGCACGGTGCAACAAATCGATCGCAAAGGCACACAGTTGGAAATCCGCACCAACTCAGCGACGCTGACTGCCACGACGGTCATCGATTGCCGCGGCGCCTGGTCGGGCCCGCCCGTGAGACCAAGGAAGGGCCAGTCGATCTATCTCCAACCGGAACGCGCGGGTTTGCTGGAGCACATCGTGGTCTCGCCGGAGGTCTATCTCGTCCCGCGAAGCTCGGGCAAGATCTTGGCCGGCGCGACGGTGGAAGACGTTGGCTATGACAAGACCGTGGAGCCAGAGATCGTCCGCCGCCTGCACGCCGCGGCCGGACGGCTGCTCCCGCAACTCGCGTCTGCGGCGGTGATCGAAAGCTGGGCGGGACTGCGTCCTGGCAGCCCGGACGATCTTCCTCTTCTCGGCGCGACCGCCACGCCGGGCCTGTTCCTGGCCACGGGCCATTTCCGAAATGGCATCCTGCTGGCCCCGGTAAGCGCGCGCATCATCGCCGATCTGGCAACAGGAAAGCCCACAACCCCCGATATCTCCGTGTTTTCACCCCTGCGCTTTAGTGCAATTCCCGCATGAGTACGCGAAAACTGGCGCAACTTCCGACAATTCATGAAAAAATAGCCCTGTGGATTGGCAGTCACTGTTCCTCCAGCTTCTAGTGAAGATGGGCGTCGCCGCGGCGGTGGCGGCCTCGTTGGGACGCTCTCGCGAGTTCAAGAAGCTGCTCTTCGCCGAGCGCCGGTCGCGCCGCAGCAACATTCTCTTTACCCTGTTTACTTCCATCCCTTTTGCTGTGGGCGTCTACGTCCGTTGTCACGCGAAGTATCCGCTAGCGGCGGTCATGGGCGTGGACATGGGCTTTGAGGCTTCTATCCTGATAGGCGTCATGGGGGGACGCGTGGCCGGGACCCTGGGCGGCGTCATCATGGCCGCTCCTGCCGTGTTGTACGGAGAGTACCTGACTCTGCCGGTGAATTTTATTGCCGGTCTGCTGGCCGGATCACTCCGCCACTTCTGCCGCAACGAGGAAGAGATCTGGACCTTCTCCCCTTTCCTTGACATGAGCGTGTACCGGTGGCTGAAGCGAAACCTGCGCCGCCCTCGTGTCGATTGGCAAACGGCGTTCTTCCTGATCATCCTGGCTTTAGAGGCAGCCCGGATGGAATTGCGGATTGTCGCACCCAAGGGTCTGTTTGCACTTGGGATACGTGACCTACCCACTCCCGTGCTGCTGGCCCTGATGCTGGTACTCGCCAGCGTCATTGCTACTGTTTCCATTCCCATCAAGATCTGGAACCTGACGCGCATCGAGATGAAGCTGGAAGAACAGGATCGATTGCTCTTGGAAGCCCGCCTCGACGCGCTGCAAAGCCAGATCAATCCTCATTTTCTGTTCAACACGTTGAACTCCATCTCGTCGCTGGTGCGTTTTGATCCTGATCGAGCGCGTGACTTGATCGTGAAACTCTCCAAGATCCTGCGCCGCCTGCTGGGCAAGCACGACGAGTTCGTGCAGCTTCGCGAAGAAATCGAATTCATTGACGACTATCTGGATATCGAAGTGGTGCGTTTTGGCCGCGATAAGCTGCGTGTCTATAAGCATCTCAACCCGGACACGCTCGACGTGGTGATCCCGTCGATGCTGCTGCAGCCGCTCGTGGAAAACAGCATCAAGCACGGATTGTCGCCCAAAGTCGACGGCGGCTGCATTACTGTGCGCAGCCGTCTTCAGGAAGGCAAGCTGGTGATCCACGTGGAGGATGACGGCGTGGGCATGAGCGCGCCGCCGGCGGTGGCGGCGCAGACCGGCTCGGGACGCGGCATCGGCCTGATCAACGTGGCGGAACGTCTGCACGTGCTGTTCGGCGATGAAGGCAGCATGACCGTGCAGAGCCGCGACGGCCATGGCACGTTGGTTGTCCTGGAGTTGCCGGTGTTGCAACCGGAAGAGAGCACGCTGGCCGCGGTCTATGCCGCGCGCTCCAATACCCGCTCGTAAAACTTCTCGTACTCAGGGATGATCTTGCTGGTGCAGAAGCGCGATTGCGCTTCCCAGCGCGCTACCTGTCCCATCTCTCGCAAGCGTTTTTCGTCCGACAGAATTTCAATGGCGTATTTGGCCATGGTTTCCACGTCTCCGACCTGGGCTAGAAAGCCGCTGCGTCCGTGTTCGATGACCTCCGGCACGCCGCCGACTGCGGTGGCCACCGCAGGCACTTCGCACGCCATCGCTTCCAGCGCCGCCAGACCGAAGGATTCCATCTCGCTGGGCACGAGCATCAGATCGGCAACGGAGAGTTTTTCGTTGACGCGGTCCACCTTGCCCAGGAATTCCACTCTTTCCCGCAACTTTTTCTTGTTGACCAGCCATTCGGCACGGGAGCGTTCCGGACCATCTCCCATCAGCAGCAGGCGCGCGGGGATTTTTTTCTGTACGCGATCGAAAATCTCGATCACATCGCAAACTCTTTTGACCGGCCGGAAGTTCGAAACGTGGACCAGAATCCGTTCGTTGTTACTTGCGAATTCCGCGCGGCGTTCCGGCGAGTTGGCATGGCGCTTGTAAGTATCGCAGTTGACAAAGTTGTAGATGACCTCGATCGGGTTGCGGATCTCGAATTCCTGGAGCGTGCGTTGTTTCAGATAGTTGGAGATGGCAGTCACGCCGTCACTCTGCTCGATGGAGTATCGCGTTACAGGAAGGTACGAGCGGTCAGCGCCTACGATGGTGATGTCTGTGCCGTGCAGTGTGGTCACGAATGGCAGCTTCCGCCTTTTGCCGTTGTTCTGGGCTGCGAGCATTTGCTTGGCGAGCAACGCGCTCACCGAATGCGGAATAGCGTAGTGCACGTGCAGGAGGTCCAGGCCGTAAATCTCCGCCACCTCCGCCATGCGTGTGGCTAAGGCCAGATCGTACGGAGGATATTCAAACAACGGATACAACGAGACAGTCACTTCATGAAAGAAAATCTGCGGATGCGGAGTGTTCAGCCGGATCGGCTGCTGGTAGGCGATGAAATGCACTTCATGCCCGCGCTCAGCCAGCTCGATGCCCAGCTCCGTGCCCACCACGCCGCTGCCGCCGTAGGTGGGATAACAAGTGATTCCGATTTTCATTGTCGCTGCGCTTCCCGATCACGGCGTTTCCGCGCGATCCCGTGCGATTCCGGCGATCTTATAACTGACTGGCAATTCGATTGGCAACTGCCTTCAAAGCATCGGGAGACGCCACATACTCCAGCACCATATTGTCCAGCATGAATTGTGAGTTGCCCTTGCGAACGATAACCCCTGCCACCCCTACTTTGCCCTTTTGCGTGTTGCCAGTGAAGAAGGCTTCATCGCCGATTCCATTCAGGACCTGCACATTCTTCTCTCCCGGTTGAAGATGGCGAACTTCCTTCAGCTGGGCCCACGCCCGGTTCTCCTCTTCGGCAGTCTTATGCTGGATCAGTGTGAGGGCCACAGTTCCCGTTCCTACGGAATTTGGACGCGCGCTGACCTCTTCATACATGCAGACAGTTGATCCGCGGTTCGGCTTGGGCTTCATGGCTGCGCCCATGATCTTTTCCGCGTCCGCCGCGTTGAACAACGCGCAGACTTTGGAATTGTCCTGGTCTGCGGGAGCTGCCACAGCAGCTGCATGGGTGGGTGACGACGTCACCGCGTTGCCTGATGGTTGAGAGTTGCTACATCCGGTGAAAGCAATGCATAGAAGAAGTGTTAAGGGCACTGCGATTTTCGTCTGCGGTACCATGTTTCTCCTGACCGACTAAGTTCACCTGCCGCCAGTCTTTGATTCAACTCCATACTACGGGATTCACGATTGTTTTCAGAGGTCTGCATAAGAAATCAGCTCGATTCCCGTCGCGGCAATCGCTCTCTTTGTCGCCTCAGAAGCAAGGGCTTCCAGCTCCACCTGGCGCGACTCCACCAGGCGTGTGCCGGAGGCTTTCAGGTCTGCGTCGGCGTATCCGGGGTGGCATACCAGCTCCCAAGTCCCTTCGGGCAGCGCGCCCAAAATCGCGAGCAGCATTCTCTGGTTGAGCTTGCCAGTGGCGGCGATACCTACCGTGCCATCCGTGCTGCGTATGCCCTCTTCTTTTATGGCGCGGTAAAACTCGGAAGCAAACCACTGGAACGTGACAACGCCGGCGGCGCGCAGCCACAGTCCCGGCGTAGACGCCACCACGCCCAACGGCCAGCTCCTCATCGGCTCGAACGGATTGCGGACGGCGCGGATTCCGCAGGCCTTCGCCGCCCGCAATACGGGGCGCAAAACCTGGGGAAACATATGGGTGTGCTTGTGACTATCGACGTGAGTCAGGGGCGCGCCGGCGGCCTGGATCTTGCGGATCTGGGCCTCTGCCTCACGTTGAATTTCTTCCGCTGCGAGATGCTTGCCCACTGCAGCGCGGGCAAAGTCTCTCAGGCTGTTGCGAAAGCGGCCGCCGCTGTCGGCAAGTGAAGGCAGACCGCTTGCCACAGCCTGACCGTCGATCATCACAACATGGCAGCCTGTCTTGAGTTGAGGCGCGCTCCTGGCTGAACCGACGGCTTCGGAAAACGCCGCACCATTGGCCATGATGGTCGCTGATGTGATGCCTCCGCAGCGGCCCGCCTCTGCGATGGCCCGGTTGACGCCTGCTGTGAGACCGAAATCGTCAGCATTGATGATGAGGCGGCGCACGGGAAGAGTCTAGCAAATAGCAGTCAGCACTCAGCATTCAGCCCGCGTGCATTCTTCTCGCGATGACAGCTTTGTGGGCGTAGAGGCAGTTAGATGGGCTGAGTGCTGATTGCTGATTGCTGA
>Ga0126379_10000242_pt1 | contig 29109 bp, 24 predicted proteins | sample PanSoiMetPlot_24_FD_92640 | JGI IMG/M metagenome (GOLD analysis project Ga0126379, IMG submission 92640) | Tropical forest soil microbial communities from Panama - MetaG Plot_24 | ecosystem: Environmental > Terrestrial > Soil > Tropical forest > Bulk soil | place: Panama | collected 2016-02-17
TATGGTAACCCCCAGCCTGCCCAAAACTGACGGCGGCGGAGGTTCGACCGGTTGCGGCGGCACGATGTGCAAGCCGTAATCTAAGTCGGCATTAGTATTTTGCATGAAGATTGGCGAGTCATCTCAGCAAAATTGCCGATCTTACGAAAACCGGACAAGACTTCCAAATCGTTGCGACCTGCAGCAATTTCGCGGTATATTGCATCACCGCCATGCTGCAGGCGCACTCATTTCTTTGGAACTACCTTTGGGTCGCGCCCAATCTGCTCGCTTTTTCCCTTGGCATCCTACTGTGGAAGCGAGGCTTCAAGCGGATTCTTCCGTCGTTCATTGCCTTCACCATTCTCTCTGCCGTAGGGGATCTTGCTGCTTTTACAGCTGACGTTATCCCGTCAGTAACGCCTGAGACTTTTTGGCGAATTTTTTGGGCCGAGCTTCTGCTGGAGAGCCTCCTCAAGTTTCTCGTAATCGGGGAGATTTTCTCTCGAATCTTCAGCCCATATGCTTCGATCGCCCGTTTGGGCAGAGTCACGGTCAGTGGCTTCGGTGCCGTTCTAGTCCTATTGGCTGCGGTGATAGCTGGCTTCGCCAAGGGCGATACCATGTTTCACATCATCGCAATGGCGCATCTGCTTGAGCAAACTGTGTTCATCATTGAGTCCGGTCTAATCGCATTTCTTTTTGTTTTTGCCGCATATTTCCACTTATCGTGGGACCGTTTCTCGTTCGGCGTTTTGATGGGACTCGGGATCTCCTCCTGCGAGCACCTCGCAACGTGGGCAATGGTGACGAATTTGAGCCCGTCGGAGCACGTGCGAACGTTGTTCGATTTCGTGAATAATGCGACCTATCATGTAGCCGTTCTGGTCTGGTTCTATTACCTTCTTGTCCCTGGAAAGGCACCAAAGAAATCTACGATCAGACTGCCTGAGACCAATTTGGCGGTTTGGAATCGTGAAGTGGAGCGTTTGTTACACCAATGACACTTGCCGTCCTCCTCGTCGTTTTTGCCGTGATCACGCTGTTCGTGATCTTGCGCGTCTCGGTCTCGAGATCTCTCCGCCTCCGGAACGCGAGTACTCCAGGGATTGAGCCTATCGACGTTGAGGCTTTCCGCAATCTCGTTAACCCTACAGAAGATGAATACCTGCATCGCCGGCTTCCCGCGGCGGAGTTCCGTCGCGTTCAGCGCGAAAGGCTGCGCGCCGCCGCTGCCTACATCCGCGTCGCAGGAAGAAATGCGACCGTCTTAGTCGCGGTCGGTCAGGCTGCAATGACAACTAGTGACCAGAGAACCGCCGAGGCAGCTCGCCAGCTTGTGGATAGTGCTCTGTTGTTGCGCCGCAATACCACTTTCGCGCTGATGAGAATCAATCTGGCCCTGGCGTGGCCAAGTGTCGGCCTGTCGGCCACTCCTGTGCTATCGGGATATGAACGGCTCAACAGTTCCGCCATGCTACTCGGTCGGTTACAGAATCCAGCCATACCAGTTCGGATTTCCTCGGTTTCATAAGGGACGATCCTTCCTTCCGGAACACGCCGTGGTATCGAGTAACAGGGCGTGTTCCCTTTTGTCTTATGACCCCTACTTGCTCTGCAGCAACCTCCTGCGGGACGGTTACTTGCGGGCGACCTCTACTTATTCCTTACTTGTTTTCCGGCATGATTCTGTTGTAAAAACCGTGGGAATCGGTCAGTTCCAACCGTCGAGTGACTAGATCGGCAATCAGCCGGAAGAATGTGTCCTACCGTTTACTCGCCTCTGCGAGTTCAAGGGAGAACTCTATGTACCGCACGATAAAGGTTCTATGTCTGTGCTTGTTTGTTGTTTCGCTTTGCGCCGTTGCTTTTGCCCAAGGCGGTGTGGCGACCGGCGACCTGCACGTCGCCGTAAAAGATCCCAAAGGAAGCGGCGTCACCAACGCAATGGTGGTCGTGCAGAACATGGCCAAGGGTGTCGAGCGCAGCGCAACGGGAGACGGCCAGGGTGGTTACAGTGCACAATTGCTGCCGCCCGGAACTTACACGGTCATAGTAACTGCTCCCGGTTTTGCCAGAACGGAGAACACGGGCGTCTCGGTCACTGTGGGCGGATTGGTCGAGCTTCCCGTAACTCTTACGTTGGCTGGCACCAAAGAAGTAGTTGAGGTCACCTCGCAGGCGGAACTCGTCGAGACCTCACGCAGCTCTACCACCGACACGATCGGCGAGCGCCGCATCGACAATCTCCCCATCAACGGACGCAACTACATCAACTTCACTCTGACTGACTCCCAGGTTGTCCGTGACAATGCGCCAAACACCGGTGCCGCTCCGACCTCCGGACTGAACATGAGCGGCCAACGCGCCCGCTCGAACCTGGTGAACGTAGATGGCGCCGACGCCACGGATAACTCTGTCAACGGCGTGCGGTCGACGGTATCGCAGGAGGCCGTACAAGAATTCCAGATCATCACCAACAACTACGCCGCAGAGTATGGCCGCGCCGCAGGTGGTGTGGTCAACATCATCACCCGCTCCGGTTCCAACGAATTTCACGGTGACGTCTTCGGGTACCTTCGCAACCGCAACTTCCAGGCGGTGAATCCCTTCAGCACCGTCCCGAATCCCGCGTACACGCGAGTGCAGGCGGGTGCCGCCTTCGGGGGCGCGCTCAAGAAAGATAAGACATACTATTTCTTCTCGTATGAAATCACCCGCCGTCACGAAACTGGATTTTCCAGCATCGGCCAGGGCAATTTCGGGCTCACGCCGTTCGACGCCTCAGCCTTTTTCGGAGCCCCTGCCGGCAGCGTAAACCTGCAGCTCACACCAGACCAGATCGGATTCCTTGCGAATCCGGCGGTCGGCGCAACCGTGGCCACCAATCCGCTGTACGCGGGAGAAGTCGGTCAATACTTAGGCTTGGTCGGCGCGTCATCGGGGATGGCCCTGAACGGCCAATGGCCGGTAGGGCTCACCGGCGGGATTCCGGGCATTACTGGTTTCCCCACGTCGTGCGCAGCACCACCCTGCCCGATTCCCACTTCGTATCAGACACTTGTTTCGCAAGAAGGCAACTTCCCCATTTTTGAAGGAACCAGTCTCTACTCTTTTCGACTCGATCAGAATATCGGGACGAATCACCGGCTCACGTTCCGTGCGAACGTCAGCCCGAGCACAGTAACCGGAATTGAGGTCAGCGGTCAGGATCAGCCCTTCGGGCAAAACGCCTATTCCCGCACGTCTCAGCAAACCTACCGCGATGTCACCGGAGTTTTTCAAGACACGTGGACGATCGGCGCAAACAAGATCAACGAATTCCGCTTCCAGTACGCCCGCCGCGGACTTTCCTACTTCTACAACACGCAAATTCCTGGCGGCTCCGATCCCGCCGTTAACATCCCCGGCTTCGCCTATTTCGGACGCGAGCCATATTCCTACATTCAGCGCACCGAGCAGCGCTATCAGTTCACCGACAACTTTTCGTGGTCGATCGGACGCCACAACACGAAGTTCGGCGGCGACTTCAACTATCTGCCGCTGACTGCGATCTTTACGGTCAACTACGGCGGTGTTTACGATTTCGGCGCGTTTAGCGCGTCGAATCTCGGATTCGTCAATCCCGCTCCCGGCTTGCTTCCTGAATTCCCGCAACTCTCCGCCGTACAAGCCTACGGCGCGGGATTGCCCGGAGACTTTATTCAAGGTCTCGGCAGTCCGAGCGATTCGTTCCGCAACATTCCCATCGGAGCTTTCTGGCAGGATTCCTGGCGCGTCAATCCTCACGTGACACTGAACTACGGCGTGCGTTATGACGTCGAAGTTCCGCCGACATTTAAGCCTCCTCAGGGACTGGCTGCATCGGCTTATCGCACGCTTGGATTGCAGAAGGGAATTCAAACGGACAGGAACAACATTCAGCCGCGCATCGGCATGGCTTGGGATCCCAAGGGTGACGGCAAGACCGTTGTCCGAGCGTCTTACGGCATGTTCTATGACCACCCGCTGCTCGGCCTTTATTTCCTCGGTGACGCCTCCGACGGTTCTTCTAGCGGGCAGTTGGCGTTTGCTGGAACTTCCGTGTGTAGCGGCCCAGGCAATCCTGGAAACGTGAACGCGATCACCATCTTCCAGGGCCTGCCGATCAATGTGCCCAGCCCGGCGAATCCATGCGCCGCAACCTTAAGCTCGGCGACCGCCAATGCGCTCGGCTTCCTGCCCAATCAGCAGCAATTCCAGTCGCTGAATTTCCCGCAATCCATTTTTCTGAATCAGAACTATCTAAATCCATCCACATTCTTCCCGCTGGGATTCCAGCCGTTCGGCTATCCGCAGGCCAATAATTTCGTCTATGCCTACTCACAGCAGGCGAACCTGAGCGTAGAGCGCGACCTCGGCAAAGGATTCGCTCTGAGCCTAGCGTACAACTTTAATGGTGGACGTCACCTGAACCATCCGATCAACGCCAACACGATCCGCGGCGACTTGATGGTTTCGAACTTCAACGCCGCACTCGTCGATGCCACGGCCGCCGGGCAGCCAACGCCTGCTAGCCCGTTCACGGTTAGCGGATGCAGCCCCGGCGGATTGCCCACCAGCCCGCTGCCATACGTCGACGCATCACTGATGAACTTTTTCCGTCCCGGAGGAATGAATCCGTCGATCGGAGCCTTCTACAACACTGCTGTGCCGGGTGGGGCGGGTTGCGTAGCGATCGCGCAAGGAATGCTGCAGGCATTAGCATCTCAGGGCTTTAACGCTAACTGCGATCCAGCTAGCCTCTCCGGTTGCATACCCTTCGGCGACATGGATGCCAACTACTCCAATGGAAGCTCGATTTACCACGGATTCACCACCAACCTGCGCAAGCGCTTCAACACGCACTATGAATTTCTTGCGTCGTATACCTGGTCGCACTCGATTGACGACTCAACCGATTTGCAGTCGACCCTAACCCCACAAGACAGCTTTTACCCTGGACTCGACCGCTCCACCTCGCTCTTCGACCAGCGTCATCGCTTCGTCTTCAGCGGCGTTTATCAGACCGGGAAACTCCACGGCAACGCCTTCGTCAGCAAAGTCTTCAGCGATTGGACATGGGCTCCGCTACTTGAGATTTCGTCCGGGCGCCCGTTCAACATCATCACCGGCAGTGGGGATAACCTGCAGCTATCCGGACTTACTGGCCGACCGAACGTCAGTGTCAATCCGGCATGCGGCACGGTGTACCAGTCGAAGTACTCACCGACCGGTCAGTTCCAGGAACCGTGCATCCTCCCATTCCTGCCGAGTGCCACGAATCCGACCGGAGTTACGCCCACGCTGCTGCAACTCGATGGCAACCTGGGCCGCAATGCAGGAGTCTCGCCCTGGACCGCCTTCGGTGACATGCGTATCTCGAAGCGCATTCCCTTCACCGAGCGTTTCAGCGCCGACTTCATCGTAGATATGTTCAATATCGCGAATAAGTACAACGTAGCCGCTGTAAGCCCGCTCTTCACCAACGCGGGTCAGGCGACGGCGGCCTACGATCCGCGCCAGTTCCAGTTCGCGATGAAGCTGAACTGGTAGGGTGGAGGAGTCCTGTTGCGGCCCGCCTAGTGCGGGCCGTTTTTCTTAGACCACAATGCGCTGTCATCCTGATGGCCCACGTTCTTTTGTGGGCCGGAGGACCTATGCAATTTCTCTCGTACAATGAATGTCCCTTGGTCTGATTGAAAGGCTTCGCATGTCAACTCCCGAATTCCTTCCTCCCGCTCCTCCGGACCAACCACCGCCGTCACCACCCAACACCGTCTTCCGCGGGCCCGACGGCCTGCGCGCCGGATGGCGCGCGCTCCTCTTCCTCGCCATCGTCGCCGCCATTGCGCTCACGCTCTTTCTGCTGATCGGTGTTGTTGTCGGTCTGCTTCACCGAGGAGGCCCTCGCCCCACTCTCGGCGTTTCCGGCCTGACTCCACTCGGGCTGAGCCTCAGCGAAGGCGCCATTCTTCTGGACACGGTCATCGCGGCGTTCATCATGTCGCGCATCGAGCGTCGCAACTTCGGCGTCTATGGGCTTCCGCTGCGTTCTGCCTTTGGCAAAGATTTCTGGATTGGACTAGTTGTTGGATTCGTCGCTATCAGTGGCTCTCTGTTGGGAATCTTCGCCTTTCACGGATTTCGACTGACTGGGTTGGCGATCCACGGCGACACGATTGTTAGCGCTACATTAGCCTGGACTGCGACCTTCATCCTCGTCGGCCTCGCCGAGGAATTCGCCTTTCGCGGATATCTGCAATACACGCTCACTACCGGCATGGGCTTCTGGCCGTCGGCGATTCTGCTTTCTATCTGCTTCGGACTAGCGCATGCCGGCAATCCAGGAGAAAGCAAATTCGGGTTGATCTCAGTCGTTCTGTTTGCGTTGTTGTTCTGCCTGTTCCTACGCCGCACGGGGAATCTGTGGTGGGCCGTTGGGTTTCACACCGGATGGGATTGGGGCCAGACGTTCTTCTACGGAGTTCCCGACAGCGGCATCCCGCCATACCACAATCTGTTGAATTCCACTTTCAGCGGAAACGCATGGCTCACCGGAGGCAGGGTCGGGCCGGAGGCGAGCATCTTCACGCCGATCGTACTGGGCGTTGTCGCCATACTGTTCGCGAGTTTCTATCGCGAGACCCGTTATCAAGCGCCCTAGTGCGGTTTTCAAATTCGTGCAGTGCAAAGCTCATCACCTCTATCCAGCTGTCATTCCGAGCGGAGCGAGGAATCCCTACTCGCGGCAGATGTGCTGGGATAGGGATGCTTCGACTCCGCCGGATTTCCGCTTTGCTGCACTCCGGCTCCGCTCAGCAAGACATTGCTCGGGGTGCGGACCGATGATGGGTAACACGATTTCCTAACCGCTTAGCAGCGCTGCTCTAAAACTGAAACACGAGCCCAATCGTTGGTGTTACCGGCAACCCCTGCAGCGTCTTCACCAGCGCGCGTCCGCTTGCAGGATCGATGCCCGATTCATAGGCAAAGCGACCGTTGTAATGGTTGGTCACATTCAGCACTTCTCCATATAACGTGAGCTTCCATTTCTGAAACGCCCAGTCTTTGTCGGTGCGAAGGTCGAGCCGTGCATACGTTCCGAGGCGCTCGTTATTAATCCCAGTCGCGAGGAACTGACCATTGCCCAGCTCAACGAATGTCCCGCTCGGAATAGGAAATCCCGATCCATAAAGGAATTTCCCGCTCAGGTTGAGGCTCGGCCGCAGCCGGTACATGGCGAACACATTCAGCGTGTGTCGCTGATCCTCCAGCGTCGAATAATAGAAGCCCGAGTCGAAGAAGAGCGCGTACGGCGGATACGGCACGCCAATCTGATACTGCCGCTGCTGCGCCTTCAGCAGCGTATACCCGATCCATCCAGAAAGCCGGTTTGCGCTTCGCCGCTGCAGAAGTAACTGCACTCCGTGGGAATATTCACGCTCGTACGTACCTCCCGGGACGGGTTGCAGCACAGGACACGGCTGCACATTCTGCAGACCCGGCGCAATGGCTCCGAAGGAATAGAAGGCCTTCCGCTGAAAGGCCTCCACGCGAACCCGCGTATTGTCGCTGAGTCTCTGCTCTACGGCAGCGGAATAGTGTTCGGATTTGGGAGGTAATCCGCCTTCGATGTTGCACACTCCTGCGGGCGGCCCAATGGCCGAGTCAGAGAATTGCGAGTACCGCGCCGCTCCAAATTGAAGTTCGGTAGACCGTGTCGCACGCAACGCCAGTGAGATCTGTGGCGAGAAGCGTTGCGGCAAATAATCCAGAAACCGGTCCCAGCGCAAACTTCCAACCAGGTGAACACGCCCCTGCGCCAACGATGCAGCTTGCTGTACAAAAGCGCTATGCCGCAATCCGGTCCCGGCGGAGGAATACAACTGCAGGCTCCCGGAATTCGTCACACCGGCCTGAAACAAACTGTCCCGCAGCTGCCGCTCGGTCCAACCCGCCTGAAAAACCTGATTTGTCGCCCACGCCCACGACACTCCGCCGCCGCCCGCCCATTCCCGATGGTCCGTTTTGGTGAGAAGAAGATTCTGATTATTGAAGAGCTGATCGGGTTCGCGAATGTAAGCAGCATGCGCATTAACGAGCAGTCGAGGATTTACCGTCCAATCCCAGCCCGCTCGTGCAAACGTGAAATCGCTCTCCCCGCTCGCATATTGAACGTTGGCAAGCGACGCCGTATCGTTCATTCGCATGTTGGTATGTCCGTCGGTTGCGAACAGGCTCACGTTCTGGTGCCGAGTCAGGTCATAACTCAGGCGTAGATCCGCATCTTCGAAGCCGACGTCGGCTGCATCCCCGACCCGTCCCTGAACGAGGTAGTTGATGTAGCTCTTCCGCGCGGAGGCCAGCCACGATCCTCTTTGCGACCGCCCCAGCCCGCCCTCTCCGAGAATTTCCGTCGCTGCAATGCCTGCCGAGATTCGAAACAAGGGCGCACCACGGCTGCCTTCGCGCGTATGGACATCCAGGGCTGCGCCTTGCCCGTCTCCAAACTTTTCGGGATAGGCTGCAGGTAACAGCTTCACCTCGTCCACGACTTCGCTTGTCAGTACACCCAGCGATGCCCCTTCGCTGAAATTCCCGATCTCATGGAAGGGATTCGGCACGAGCACATCGTCGACGTAAATGCCGATGTTACTGAACGGAGCGCCCATGACCGAGAATTCCGCGAAGAACTCGTTATTTCCTTCCGCCGCCACGCCGGGCAGAGTCTGCACCGCACGAAAGGGATCGTCGGCAAACACCGTCGACGCCTCCCGGATCTCCGAACTGGTCAGCGTCATCTCGTTGGTCGCAGGAGAATCGGCGATCTGAAAGACGTCCGCGCGCACCTCGACTTTGTCGGTGTGCCGGAAATTGTCGGGCACCAGGGTGATCGCGAAGTCTTTTACGTCAGCCGTGCTGACCAGAGTGAATGGGATGGTGGCAAGGCGGTAGCCGACTGCATTGACGCGCAGCGTGTAAGCGCCCGGTTCAAGATTGGAGATGCTGAATTCACCGGCGTCCGAAGTAACCGCAGCGGTTTTCGTTTCTGAGACGAGAACCTGCACTCGCCCCAGTGGCTCTCCGCCGACAACGTTGGTTATTTTTCCTTTGATTTCGGCAGCGCGCGCGGCACTCGCCATCAACAGGAGAACAACCGGGATGCACCGCCTGAACGTCGTACCCAAAGGCCACCAGGGAAGAAAAGCTGTGTTGGCAGAATATCTTGTTTGGGCACTCAAGTTGCTTGCTTTCGGACAAAAAGAGGGCGAGTCCCACCTGTTTGCCTATGCTGAATGCGGCTTGCCAGGTCGTACCCGAGGCCCGATGTTACACTCTCTTTTTACCCATCCTTGGCGCTTGCCTGGAGTCCTTTCTCCAATGTCAGAAGCTCAAACACCCACCACGCGGACACGTGTGGCCCGTGAACCCCATCGCGCTGTCTACGATCGAGAGACGGTTTATCGCATTCTGGATGAGGGCTTCATTTGCCACGTGGGATTCGCTATCGACGGCCAGCCTTTTGTCATTCCAACGTCTTATGGCCGCAAGGACGCGAACCTCTACATCCACGGCTCTGCCGCGAGCCGCATGCTAAAGCAGATGAAAGATGGCGTCGCTGTGTGCGTCACTGTCACTCTGCTGGATGGACTCGTGCTCGCCCGATCCGTCTTCAATCACTCCATGAACTACCGTTCGGTAGTGATTCTTGGAACGGCCACGCTGGTAGAAGATCGAGAAGAGAAGCTTGAGGCGCTACGCACCTTGTCCGAGCACATTTTGCCCGGACGCTGGGCCGATTCCCGTCAGCCGAACGAGCAGGAACTCAAAGCTACGTCGGTATTAGGTGTGCCGATCGAAGAGTTCTCGGCGAAAGTCCGCACCGGACCGCCAATCGACGATGAAGAAGATATGGACTTCCCCACCTGGGCGGGAGTGGTGCCGTTAGAGGTAAAGGCGGGAGAGCCGCTTCCTGACACGCAACTGGACCCGACCCAGAGAGCACCTCAGTATGTTCTCAACTACAGTAGTGTTCGTTTGGGCCGATAGGTCAAAAACGAATGAGTCGCGTTCGTGCGAACTAGACAGCATCAGACGCGGCGTCAGCCGCGCCGCTGACCGGCCCGACAGGCAGATAAGCCATTTGTCATCCTGATGGCCTGCGTTTTTTGCAGGAGGACCTATGCAACCCCGATCCGCAACGAGCGCCGCAGGCAGATTTGCATGGGTCCTCCGGCGCCAAAGAACGGCGCCATCAGGATGACAAGTATTTCCACAATCCCATTTTCATCCGTCACAGGCGGAATGGGATGGCACATGCGGGAACTCCACTTTTCCTCTCGTGGTAATCGTCAGTGACACTGAGCTTGGGGATTACGGAATCAGCAGCAGCTTTCCGGTCAAGTGCCGACCTTCCAGGTCGCGGTGGGCGTGGGCCGCTTCGGCCAGCGGATACTTTTTTCCGATCCGCATATGCAGCTTTCCTTCTGCAATCAATCTAAAGAGATCGCTGGTGCGCGCCAGCAACTCTTCGCGGGTGGCGGTGAAGTGCGCTAGCGTTGTGCGCGCCATGTAGAGCGATCCTTTTTCCGACAACTTGGCCGGATCCACCGGAGGCACCGCACCACTCGACATCCCATAGAGAACAAGCATGCCACGCAGCCGCATCACATTCAGATTTTTCTCGAATGTCGCCTTGCCGACGCCGTCGTAGACCACATCAACGCCTTTGCCATTGGTCAGGCGCTTCACTTCGGATTCGAAATCCTGTTTCGTGAAGATGATTACTTCGTCAGCCCCGGATTCACTCGCCAATTGTGCCTTCTCGTCGTCCGAGACAGTACCAATCACTCGCGCCCCGATCGCATGGGCCAGTTGCACCACCAACAGTCCGACGCCCCCTGCAGCGGCATGAATCAGTGCGGTCTCTCCAGCCTTCAGCTTGTGCGCATCGTTGACCAGATAATGCGCCGTAAGCCCATGCACCATCGCTGCGGTCGCTTGCTCGTCGGTGATCGACGAAGGCACAGGCACCAGATGTTCCTCCGGCGCAGCAACAAACTCGGCGTAAGACCCAAGCGTGCCGCTCCACGCCACGCGATCTCCAGTCTTAACGGACTTGGCCAGGGGCCCGACTGCCGTGACAACGCCAGCGCCTTCTTGCCCCGGAATAAATGGCAACGGAGTACGCAGCCGGCCATCGCGGAATTGAACGTCGATCGAGTTCACACCCGCAACGTTGACCTTCACCACAGCTTCCGACCCCTTTGCCTGCGGCGCCGGAACGTCGACAAGTTCCATCACCTCAGGCCCGCCCGTATGTTGCACGCGAATCGCTTTCATTTAGATTCCCTATCCGTTACCTCTCACACTTGTCATCCTGATGGCGCCGTTCTTTGGCGCCGGAGGACCTATGCAACTCTGCTTGCAGTGCTCATGCGGCCGGGGACTGCGGGGGTCCTCCGGCCTGCAAAAAGCGCAGGCCATCAGGATGACACCCTAGTGCATTAGATCAAAAGCTAAAGTCGTCTAGAAAGTGCGCAGCAGCACAGAGCTTACGGAATCAGCAGCAACTTCCCCGTCGTCTTTCTCCCCTCCAACTCCCGATGCGCCCGCTGCGCTTCAGCAAGTGGATACGTATGCTCGGTCCGAAGCCTTAGCTTGCCCGCCGCAATCATGCCAAAGACAGCCTCGGAACGCTCCACCAACTCCTCGCGCGTGGCAATGTAATTTCCCAACGAAGGACGCGTCAGGAACAGGGATCCCTTCTGCGTCAGAATGATCGGATCAAACGGAGGCACGGCTCCACTCGAGCCTCCAAACAATACCATCATCCCTCGCGGACGCAGCAGGTTGAGCCCCTTCTCGAACGTCGTTTGGCCCACGGAGTCGTAGACGACATCGACCCCCTTGCCGCCCATAAGCTTCTTCGTCTCAGCCTCGAAATCTGTCTGTGAATAGAGAATGACGTCGTCCGCTCCCGCATCACGCGCCAGCCTGGCTTTATCTTCCGTTGAAACCGTCGCGATGACCCGTGCGCCAATGTTGTGGGCCATTTGCACCAGCAGCAATCCCACACCACCCGCGGCTGCGTGCACCAGCGCAGTCTCGCCTTTCTTCAACGGCCAGGAGTCATACAGCAAGTAGTGCGCGGTCATCCCCTGCAACATGGTTGCGGCAGCCTGCTGATCGCTCACGCCCGACGGAATCGACACCAGACGATCGGCCGCGACGGCCGCATATTCGGCATAACACCCGAGCGTCGCAGTCCAGGCGACGCGGTCGCCGGGTTTCACTGACTTCACATCTTTGCCGACCGCAGTCACTGTCCCGGCGCCTTCCTGGCCCGGAATGAACGGCACTTGCGCTTTGTACCGCCCTTCTCGGAAGTAGACGTCAATAAAATTCACACCCGCGGCAGCGAGTTTAACCACTGCCTCATTCGCCTTCGGCTCCGGAACCGGGAGATCGACCAGTTCCATCACCTCAGGCCCACCGGTTTGCTTAACAAGTAGGGCTTTCATGGGACTTTGGATTCTACACGCAACAGGATGGATTCCGACGATCTGCAGTTCCGCTTTGTCATTCCGAAGCCGAAGGCGAGGAATCTGCTGTCGCTGGCAGCATCGAAGCTGGCGGCAACAAGCAGATTCTTCGACGGCTAAACGCCGTTTCGGAATGACAAAATTCTTTCGGGAGTTTACGGCGCGGCGTGCAGACCTTACCAACCCAACGGCCTATTTCTTCAGTTCCGCCGTCCAGTTCTGAATCACCGCCAGCGGCAGCGCCCCTTTGTCACCGGTCGTGATGTCCAGCATGCGCTTACCATCGCTGGTGATCGACCACTGCGACGCGGCGGTGTTGGGAGAAAAGTTGTTCCCCTCGAACAGGGTACGCAGTTCACCCAATTCAAAACTTGTCCCCCGAGTGCTCACATTTGCCGCTATGACCCGGCCACTGCCCGGGACTTCAAAGATGATCTGCTTTCCGTCCCGGCGCCAGCGTGGCACAGTTCCGCCACCCGACGAGATCTGCCACTTCGCACCCGTCCACGGAAACGGCGCCACATAGACTTCCATCCGGCCGGTTTCGTCAGAGATGTAAGAGATCCACTTACCGTCAGGGGAAAACTGCCCGAATCCTTGATTCCCTGCGGTCGCAATATAAGGGAACGGCTTGTGGTCACCCGTCATCGGCAGTACCCAGATATCCATTCCATTGTCGCGGCCAATAGTTCCGGCGTCATACAAGACATAGCGGCCGTCGGGAGACCAGTCATCCAGCCCGCCCTGCAGGTTTCCCATCGAGTCCAGGCTTAGTATCTTCTGTTCTTGTCCCGAACCGTCGGAAGATTTGACCAGGATGTCGCGCGCGTACGCATTTGCCGGATCCCCACCCAAGTAGGCCAGTTTCTTTCCGTCCCACGACCAGATCGCATTCGAATACGCGCCGTTGCCGTAGCTGAAGCGCGTGCGACTGTTATGCACCAGGTCATAAATCCAGACCACTCCGACAGGATCTCCAATCGTGACCGCAGCTTTCTTGTCGTCGGGCGACAGATTGATCTGCACATACGAATCCGGCCCTGACACATTTCCCAGTTCTTTTCCGCTGAGATCGAACCAGGTCAACTGCATGCCAGCCCCGGCCATGCCCGGCTGATAGATGAGGGTTCCGTTGTCTGACGCGGTAAAGGTGCCGCGCCAAACCGTTCCATCGACCTGCACATCGTCATTCAGAACGACGGCATCGCCCTGCAATTCTCCTTTGGAGGGATCGAACCTCCGGGCCATAAACGAACCGTCATGCACGTAGAGCAAGTATCCCGACGCGAAAACAGCATTCGATGGACTGTTAAACAGGAGTTTGTTCTCCTTTCCATCGAGTGAGGCCCAAAATACGGCCGTGCTCACAGTGGTCGTTGCAGCGTGGTTTGCGGCCAGATACAAAAAGTGCTTGCCATCGGGAAGAAAGTACGGCCAGCGGTGCGTCGTGAACTTGTCCGTCAACTTCGTAACCGGAACCGGAGTTCCGCCCGTCGCCGGAACCTGGAACAGTTCAGAGCTGAACTGAGGGGAGAACACGATCACTCCAACACCCCAGGATCCACCGCGCCCGACCGGCGCGTCGCAAATGGTGAGCATACCGCCACCGGTTACGTCGAGCCGCTTCAGCTTTCCGCCCTGAAAGAATCCAATCGACCGGCTGTCAGGCGCCCAGAAAGGAAACGTCGCCTCCTCGGTGCCGGCGATCGGTTGTGGATTTAGCTGATTCATCGAGCGCAGATACAACTGGCCCTTCCCGGCACCATGAGCCGAGAAGACGAGCCGAGTTCCATCCGGCGAGAGGATGGGCGGGCCGCCGTTATCGCCCACGAAATTGAATTGCAGTTTCTCAGAGGGGGCAATCTGCGTACGCACTACAGCCTTGCGGCCTCCATAGAAACCCAGAACCAGACTCAGAACGACAACGGCAATCAGTGCCATGGTCAGGAACATCCAGGCCAACCACTCGCGGACCCGCATGCCTCGTTTATGAACCGGCGGGGCAGCATGTGTTCCCGATGCAGTGCTGTCGGCAATCCATTTCAATTCGCTCGCCAAGTCGCCTGCGCTCTGCCAGCGATCCTCTGGATCCTTTGCCAGACATTTGCTGATGGCTCGTTCCAGAGAGGGTGGCGTCAACGGCTGTACTCTTCGGATCGGCTCCGGTTCTTTTTCCAAGATCGACGCCGCCACCGAAACCAGGGTCTTCCCGTCGAAGGCGCGCTTGCCGCTCACCATCTCGTAGAGCACACAACCGAGGCTGAAGATGTCACTGCGCGCATCAGCTTCTTTGCCTTCGACCTGCTCGGGCGACATGTATTGAAAAGTTCCGACGATCGTTCCCTGCTGGGTCAGCGGAGTCGTGTGCGAACTGGCCACTGTTACGGTCAATTCGCTAGAAACCGGCTTGGGAACGCCCATCCCTTTAGCCAGGCCGAAGTCCATCAGCTTCGCTCCCGACTTGGTCAGCATGATGTTGCCCGGCTTCAGATCGCGATGAACGACCCCACAGCGATGTGCCGCATGCAATCCCGTCGCGATCTCTGCTCCATAACGCAGCGCCTGCGGAAGCGGCAACGGTCCGCGGTACAGACGTTCCGCCAACGTCTCGCCTTCCAGCAACTCCATCACGAGATAGCGCATGCCGGCCTGAGAACCGATGTCATGAAGCTGGCAAATGTTCGGATGGTTTAACGAAGAGATGGTCCGCGCTTCGCGCTCGAAGCGTTCCCCAGCCTCGGCCTTGTCGGCGAGATGGGCGGGCAGGATTTTGATGGCAACGGACCGGTCGAGCCGGGTATCGCGGGCACGATACACCTCACCCATACCACCAGCACCAAGTGGCGTGGCGATTTCATACGGCCCCAGCTTTGTGCCCGAAGCCAGTCCCATTGCGCGAAATTATACAAGCCGCCATCCCGGCGCGTTGGTTGGAGACCGGTTGCAGGATGGTGCGCGTCCCAGTATTGTGTGAACGCTCATGGCGCTTCTCTTTGTAAGTTTGGCGATGCTGGCAATCATCGTCTTGATTGCGCTGCGGATTTACGCCATTCGATTGCGGACTGCACAATCCCCCGCTACCAGCAAGCGTCGCGACGATGTTTGCGGATTCTCCGTCGACCTTGAGATCAACGACAAGCGTTCGCTTTTCATCTTGCTGGGTGCCGATGGTTCGATCAACCGCCTCGGCACGGGCACCTTGGAGAATACGGAGAACGGCCTTTTCATCGGAAAGACGGACCCTGGGATTTTCCAGGCCGTGAGGGCCCAGCTGAGTACGGAAGTGTTCCAATTCCTAGGGGGCCAGTTTCAGCTCAAGAACCCGGCCGGAGCGTCCTGCAAGCTGACCATCGCCTTTCAGTTCAACGACAATTCCTCGAACGGTTTTGTATTCCTCTACGGCGCGGAATCGGAAGGCCCCCCAATTGAAGTTGCCAATCTAGTGCGCGCCGCCGTACGGCAATCCGACTCCTGGTACGACACCTTCAAGAGAAACGTGTCCCGCCGAAACTCAGAGGGGAACCCGCCATGAATGAACCTTCGTCGTCCAGAGCAGAACACAACCAGCCTTTGTCATTCCGACGAGTCGCGACGCGACGAGGAGGAATCTGCTGTTGGCCCAACAGCACTCCGGTCCCCGCCATTACTCTTCGGCTCCTCCGGATGCAGCCCAGCCGCCGCCATCACGGCTCGCCCCAACTCCTCCGCTGTGAACTTGATCTCGCCCTCTTGCTCGTCGCAGTCCGCGACAAATCGATACCCGGGTCCCACAACGGTCTGCAAAAGCCGGGGATGGACCGAATTATCTTCCAAAGCAATCCGTATTTTGCGGATCGCGGTGTTGATACTTTGATCGATATCGACGAAGACGTCTTTGCCCCAAAGCTCGTCAGCAATCTGCTCGCGGGTCACCAACTCCCGCCGGTGCACGATCAGATACATCAACAATTGGAGGGGCAGGCTTTCCAGCCGTACGGGTTGTCCCCCGCGATAAAGGAGGAAGTGCCCGAAATCCAGTTCGAATTCGCCGAAGCGCACCCTTTTCTCTGGCATGGAAAGCGGTCTTCCGACAATTTTTTGGACGAAACGCCTGACTGTCTATGATTGCAATCACATAAGTTCTGATTTATTCAGATCAATTCATACCAATTCAGATTGCCTCCATGGATGTCTTGCGTACTCCATAGCAAGATCAATTCATAACTTTGGAGGTGCTCTATGAACTATGCGAAGTGGATTTCAGCATTCATGCTGCTCTTCATGCCAGCCCTGGCCGCTGCCCAACTGACGGAAAGTGACCGGCTCACAGCTCAAGTTCCTTTTAATTTCGTTGTGGCCGACACTGCTATTCCTCACGGTGACGTCATCCTTCAGCGCGGAGACGACGCCGGACGTGTTCTCGTCATCCGCAACGTCGAGGCGAAGGCGAATATTTTTGCGGGGGTTACGGGCAAGAAAGGACTGGGAAAGGCAGGGCAGTACCTGATCTTCAACAAGTACGGCGACCGCTACTTCCTCAGCGCGGTGAAAGTCGAGGGCTCCGACCAGCTATATTCCTTCTATCCCGGCAAGCTGGAAGGCGAGGTGATGGCTCAGAATGCACCTGAGGGACAAGTTCTGGTTGCCGCAAGCAAATAGCGCCTCCAACCATCAGCAGCAAGAAGAAGAGGGCCGGAGAAACTAACCTATTCCGGCCCTTTTTTCGTTGTTGATTCTGCACGCAGTTTGTCATTCCGATGCGAAGCGAGGAATCTGCTGTCGCTTGCAGCGTTGACGCCGCAGGCAACAAGCGGATTCCTCGACGGCTAAACGCCGTCTCGGAATGACAAATTCTTCTGCTAAACTTCCCCGTTCCACAAACAAGGAGACATCATGGCCGAAAAGGCGCCCCAGACTTTCGCCAATCACACGCGCTTTGATCCGCTCTTCCACTTCTTCCTAGTTCCTATCTTCGGGCTCGGCGTGATCCTGTCGCTGATTCACTTCTTCTATCACCTGCGCGAAAGCGACATGCGCGGCAACTTTCATTCTTTCCTGATCGTTGTGCTGGCGGTCGCATTGCTGGTCCTGGTCTTCAAGACACGCCTCTATGCGCTCAAGGTACAAGATCGCGTCATTCGTCTCGAAGAACGCCTGCGTTTAATGCAACTTCTTCAGGAACCTCTGCGCTCACGCATACCCGAGCTTACCGAAGGCCAACTGATCGGCCTGCGGTTCGCATGCGATGCGGAGATCCCGGCATTAGTCGAACGCGCTTTGAAGGAGAAGCTCTCACGCCGCGACATCAAGAAATCGATCAAGAACTGGCGCGCAGACTACTGGCGGGTCTGATGTGATGTGGGCGGCCGCCCGCCCGCGCGTAAGCAGAGACCAGCACGAAGGCTTGAGGCAAGGAGAAATTAGACACGTAACTCCGCGTCAACTCAGCCGGGACTCCCCGATTAAGTCTCCCTTAAGGCCCTTCCCTGTGGGAAATACGCGGTCTCGGGCATAAACCTTAGATCGGCCGCGCGACATCCCATGCCGCATGAAACAGGAAGAACGTGAACGCATGTACGAATTGTGTGCTCTGATCGAAAAAGAAAAAGACCACGTCCGTTTTCAGCAGCTCATCAACGAACTCAATGAACTGCTCGAGCGGAGAGAGCAACAGCTGGGCGACAAACTTAGGCCATAAACGATGAGTGCTCTACTTTCCATGAGGGACAAAGCCGCCCATGCTGCCCATAACGGTCGTGACTGCCTCAAGAATGCGGCATCTCCCCCACTGGAATGCTTTTCCGCTGATGGATTCTCCCTATTCTGGGTGGCTTTGAAGGTTGCTAACGTAGCTTAATGCCACTCATTTTGCGGCGCTATGGAGTTTGCCTCTTATCGCGTAGCAGCCAGAAGCGACCCGATGGCTCATCGGAGGGAGCGCATGACCGTGTGGTCAGTGCTGATCGTCGATGATAACCAAACCATCCGCAAGGTGATTTGCCAACTCTTCACACGCGAAGGGGATTTTGAGGTTTGCGCCGAGGCCGAAAATGGTCAACAGGCCATCGAGAAGGCGGCGGATCTGAAACCGGCGCTCATCGTGACGGACCTGTCGATGCCAGTTATGAACGGCCTGGTCGCCACTCGAATTCTCAGGAAACTCATGCCGAAGGTACCCATCATTCTCTACTCATCGCACATTGATCCGCAGGTAGAGAAAGAGGCATTGGCGGCGGGAGCGTCGGCCGTCATTCCAAAATCAGATGCGGTAGCCCTCCTGATCGAGCGATCGCGGCGTCTACTGTGGGACATTGCTGCCTAGTTATTTCTTGGTCCAGTCCGGAAAGCCCAGCCGATCGCGCTTGATCAATCGCAGGGTTTCCAGCGCACTATCCAACGCCTCTCGTTCAGGGTGATGAGAGGAAGCAAGCTTTTTGTCATTGGCAAACTCTTGCAGGCGGTTGAAGATCGCGATCTCCGCAGCGTGCACGCGCTCCAGCAACTTCTCGCTGCTGGACTCGTTGATTGCAGCCTGAACCTCGGACTGCCACGAGCCAAAGCTGCTACCAGAAGGGTCAGAAGCTTCGTTGGTCATTTTCTCGACGGACGGATCTCTAGGAATTCGAGTTTGCACTTAAGTTTAGCAAGTTAGCGAAAACCGGAATAGCGAAGGCTGGTGAACCATTGACCTTTGTCACTCCGAAGCCGAAGCAGAGGAATCTGCTCTCGCTCGCAACTTCGATGGCGCGTACAACAAGCAGATTCCTCGACGGCTAAACGCCGTCTAGGAATGACAAATTCTTAAGACGCTGGATCGCTCTCTGCTAAGCTTCCTCATTCGCAACTTTAGGCGGTATATGGATGGTGCGACAGGACCTCCCGACCTTGTTCTCCCTCTACTCGCGGACGGGCATCGGCTTACGAATGGACATTTTGCCTTCGGAATTCCAACCCCGCCCAGCAGGGTGGCATCAGACATCAGGTCGGCGTTTTTCGCCCTTACGTTCGAGCACCCGGACGGATGCCGAAAGTAACCGCAAACCTAGATAAGGGCGATTGACCGAGGACAACCTCGGCAGGTACGATTTTTGGTAGAATTCACCGTAATTTCACACTCTAAGAGGCCTGCCGCAGTCTTTAGTAGCGACCGATGCGATTTCTGAGTCTTCACGTCCGGAGCGCTTTACTAGCCTGTTGCAGTCTGGCGGTTTGCGCCTGCTCGAATCATCATCCTGTGGCGCAGAAAGCCCCGGTTCCGCCTCCGGCCATCAAACCGAATTCGGCGCCTGCTCCGGCGGCACCGGTGCAGGCTGAGCAAAAGGCTGCCGCGGAATCAAGAAACGATGAGCCAGTTCAGGCCGTCGGTGCGGCTCAGCCCGCTCCGGCCCCGGCGCCTCCGGCAGCAGATCCTGTTGGTGAACTCGTCGCCCAGGCCGAACTGCATTACCAGGCCGGGCTGTTTAACTACCATGCTGGCAACACTGACCAGGCAAAAGAAGACTTCGATCAGGCTCTGAATTCACTGCTCGACAGCAAAGTGGATGTTCGTTCGGACGATCGTTTGGAGAAGGAATTCGATCGCATCGTCCAGGGTGTGAATCAGGTCTATCCCGGCGGAACATCGGATGCTGAGACCGCACAAGAGCAACAGAAATCTGAACCAGCTCCGATCGATGAAGCCAGCGGCATCGCTCCCACGGCGGATGCAAGCACCAAAGCCAAAGCCGAAGCTGAGCTTCTAAAAACACATTCCGACCTGCCGTTGATGATGACTGACCAGGTCGCTGGCTACATCGCATACTTCTCCGGCCACGGACGCGACCTCTTCGAGCGAGCCTTGGCGCGCTCCGGACGCTATCGCGACATGATGTTGCCGATCTTGAAACAGGAAGGAATTCCACAGGAATTGATCTACCTGGCGCAAGCCGAGTCTGGATTCCATCCCCTGGCAGTCTCCCGCGTCGGAGCTCGCGGCATCTGGCAGTTCATGGGAAGCCGCGGCATCGGCTACGGCCTACACCACAATATGTGGGTTGACGACCGCCAGGATCCGGAGAAGTCCACACGTGCTGCCGCCCGTCACTTGAAAGATCTCTACAATCAGTTCGGCGACTGGTACCTTGCGATGGCCGCATACAACTCCGGCCCGGGCACAGTCCAGGCCGCGGTGAAGCGCACCGGCTACGCCGATTTCTGGGAACTCTACCGCCGCAACGTCCTGCCCAAAGAGACTCGCAACTATGTCCCGATCATTCTCGCCGTGACGATCATGGCGAAGAATCCATCGCAGTATGGGCTGGATGACGTGGTCATGCAAAAGCCCGAAGCCTACGACACGGTCACGATTAACTACCCGGTCGATCTTCGATTGGTGGCGGCGACGGTGAATTCAACCGTAAGCGATCTGCAGGATCTGAATCCAAGTTTGTTGCGGGTGACGACGCCGCGAGATGGTAAGTTTCAGCTCCATTTGCCGGTGGGAACCAAAGATCAGTACGAGACCGCGATCGCCTCGATTCCAGCCGACCAGCGCCTGTGGTGGCGCTATCACACGGTGCATCAGGGAGACACGCTGGCCTCATTAGCACGCACCTATCACACCACGATCAAGTCGATCAACGAAGTCAATCATCTCGACGGCGCTGAACTTGAGACCGACGCCAAGTTGGTGATTCCCGTGGCTCCCGGCAAGCATCCCGATAGCGAGAAGGCGACCTACGCACGGCGCATTACCCGCTACAAGGTCCATAAGGGAGATACGGTCGAAAGCGTCGCCGACAACTTTGGCATCTCGGCGCAACAGCTCCGCCGCTGGAACGGCCTGCGCGGCAACAGTTTGGCCGGGCGTCGTGTTCTAGCACTGCACCTGCCGGTTTCGCCGAGCGCGCACGATACAGAGGTCGCCTCCTCGCGCAGCAAATCGAAGCAGGCGTCGCCCAAGACCACACCAAAGACGGAAACGGCCACCACCAAGCCGCCCGCGACCAAGTCCTCTGAAGTCGAGCCGCTGGAAACCGATAAGTCAGAGATTGCCGTGGTTCACCACAGGGTAAGATCCGGCGAGACTCTGTATTCGATTGCGAATGCCTATCGCACCACCGTCGCAGCCCTGAAACGCGACAACCGCAATATCGCGGTGATTCGGCCAGGAATGATTCTGAACGTTCCCGTCGCCCACTAAGCAGCGCGGCTTCTCTTCCCAACAATCCACGCGAGAAACACACCGTTATCATTCCGACCCTGAGCGAAGTCGAAGGGGAGAAATCTGCTGTCGGTGTGCAGCGTATCCACTGCCGGCAGAAAGCAGATTCCTCGACGGCTGAACGCCGTTTCGGAATGACAAATTGCGTTGTATGGAGTGCGCGCGGTAGAGCGCCTCGTCGGAGCTTGTCATTCCGAGGAGCATAGCGACGAGGAACCTGCTTTTCCGTCCACATTGGCGCTGCATAAACCGCAATGGAAAGCGCGACCGAGCCGGCAAATCTTACAGGCGCAGCAGTCATTCCATCCTGATATACCTGCAAAAATCATGTGCGCGAGATCACAGTAGTGCCCCACTCCCAGCGCTACAATTTTCGGTTCTTTTGGGCCCGGTTCATTGCAGGCCTATTTTCTATCCACGAAGGAGAAACCGAATGAGACTCACCAAATTGATTGTCCTATTTGTTATCCTCACGCTGGCAGTATCGATCGCAGTGCCGGCGTTCGCCGCCGACGGAGCCGCTACTTACAAGGCGAAGTGCGCCGCCTGCCATGGCCCTGAGGGCCAAGGCAAAGTCGGGCCGGCCGTAAAAGGCATCTCCCTGACCGCCGATCAGATCACCGATCTGCTGACCAAGGGTGAGGACGCCAAGAAGGCCCCGCACAAGAAAGCCATCTCTGGCCTGTCCCCAGAGGATGCCAAGGCCGTCGCTGACTTCGTGAAGACCCTGAAGTAGTCTTCGTGCATTACGCATGCCAGAGCCCTCAGCAGCCTGGGGGCTTTGTCTTTTTGCGCGCCGACATCTTCCCGGCCGGATTTGCAGCTAGGGGTGGGTAGTAAAACCCACGGCAAACCGCTTCCTCCACATCATAAGGAAGCGAAATGCGGTCGAAACGCTCGGCGAGTGTTAGGCGTTTCTCGAGAGAGGTAAACGGGCAAATCCCTGCCGCCGCTGGCACACCTGTCGAAGCCTAGGCTTGCCGACGTTCTCGTAGAATGTCTCGCCTGCCGATGACCGTTGCCGCCGCGCTGGCGTTGGCAACCTTCAGGATATGTTCCTCGATGGCCACCTGCAGCTCCCCCAGCGTCTCGCGCCAGCGGTTGCCCTCTTCATAGACGGCCCTGGCACAAAGCTCCCGGATTTTGTCCTCCAGCCGACGGCCTGGCACCCTGGCGCTCCGAGCGCTAAACGCGCTCTCCCTCAGATGCAGCCATCGACGCGGGTGTTGGTTACCCTACCAATCCAAGTTGAGGCAGCCTTACGCGAGTTCTAAAGACTCTGGATTTGCCTGGTTTTGGTTGTGTCTGCAGTCCTTGCAGATGTCACCGAAGGTCGTGCTATAATCCGGCGCCATCGCAGCAAAAGAGTTTTTGCAGTCTTTTAAATTCTCTCGTGCCTGCAGCCAGGGCGGCGTATCCGCACCCGGCCGCCACTGAATCAGGAGGAGCAATGACGTTTTACGATCCAACGCTCTATGGTCGTGATGAAGAGGAAGAATTTGGCGATAGCGGCGCGTATAGCGAATCGCTAGAAGAAGATTTCGAGGAAGAAGAGGAGGAGGAAGAAGAACCCGGGATGTCGGAACCCGAAGCCATGGAACCCGAACCCGCAGCAACACCCGCGCCTCCTGCTCCGAAACCCGCAGCTCCTACCGGAGGCGGTGGTGGCGGCGCCAAGAAGAAGGCTGCCAAGAAAAAGCCGGCCAAAAAGAAAGCCGCCAAGAAACCCGCCAAGAAGGCGAAGAAGCCTGCCAAGAAAAAAGCGAAGAAGGCCGCCAAGAAACCCGCCAAGAAAAAAGGTAAGAAGCGCCGTTAAGCCTTAGCTTGGCCGCGGGCACCTCCCGTGAAGAATTCAGCCGCGCCCCGCGAGGGACGCGGCTTTTGCTTTTCGTGTGCCTAAGCCGCCTTTGTCATTCCGAGCGAACGCAAGCAATCTGCTGTTGGCTGGCAGCTGGTCCGCTGCCGGCAGACAGCAGATTCCTGAACGGCTAAACGCCGTTTCGAATGACAAAATCTTAGGGGATTTGTGAAGCCCCAGGCTGTGCCGGATGTCACAACGCGCCTGTGCAAAACCCCGGATTCGGGGCAGCCGCGGATCTCCAGCGGTATAATTCCCGCGCCTGACGAGGTCTGAATGAGAATCTCACGCGCGTATCGACCCTTTATCCTCACTTGTCTCTTAACCTTCTCTGCTCTTGCCCAAAACCCCGTCATTCCTGCGCCGCCTGATGCTCCGAAGAAGCCCGTTACCGACGAATACCACGGCGTCAAGGTCACGGACAATTACCGCTGGCTCGAGAACTGGGATGACCCAGTCGTCAAGCAATGGAGCGCCGCCCAGAACGCCCGCACTCGCGATTACTTCGACCATCTAGCGTCGCGTCCGGCAATCAAAGAGCGGCTGAAGCAGCTCGTCGCTGCCAGCAGCGCGTCGTTTTACGCCCTGCAATACCGCGCCGGAATGCTGTTCGCCGAAGAATTTCAACCTCCGCAACAGCAGGCGAAGCTGGTTGTGATGAAATCTGCCGACGATCCTGCCAGCGCGAAGACTATCTTCGATCCGAACGCCGCCAGCAACAAAGGATCGCTGTCCATCGATTTCTACGTGCCTTCCTTTGGCGGCAAGTATGTTGCCGCGGCCTTGTCTGAGAACGGGTCGGAAGACGCATCGGCCCACATCTTCGAAGTCGCCACCGGCAAAGAATTGTCTGACGTTGTGCCGCGCGTAAACTTCGCGACTGCCGGCGGCTCGATCGCCTGGAAGGCCGAGGGATCGGGCTTCTACTACACGCGCTATCCGCAAGGCAACGAGCGTCCACCGGAGGACGCCAACTTCTACCAGCAGGTTTACTTTCACAAACTCGGTACGGATCCGAAGCAGGATATCTACATCATCGGCAAAGACTTTCCTCGCATCGCTGAGATTCAACTGCACACCAGCGACGACGGCAAATGGCTGCTCGCTTCCGTGGGCAACGGCGATGGCGGCCAGTTCGCGCACTACCTGATGGATCTGAACGGCCACTGGACCCAGATCACGCACTTTGAAGACGGCATCGTCTCGGTGAAATTCGGCCCGAGCGGTGGACGCGGCCTGGGCCTTGGTGACGGCGCATTGTATCTGCTCTCACGCAAGGACGCTCCGCGCGGCCAGATTCTGCGCCTGCCGCTTCTGCAGACCGATCACGCTGAGACCGTGGTGGATAAGGTTGATCTTGCCCAGGCCAAAGTGATCGTTCCACAGAGTGCGGGTGGCCCCGAAGAGAGCGATCGCGCTTCGATTGAGAATTTCATCCCCACGATGGGGCATCTCTACGTGATCGACATCATGGGAGGGCCCTCGCGCGTGCGCGTCTTCGATCTGCAAGGCAAGCCCTTGCCTGCTCCGACGTTGCCTCCGGTCTCGGCGGTTTACGGCAGCGTCGCTATCGCAGGTGGCGACGTGCTATTTCACATCTCCACCTTCCTTGAGCCGACGGCCTGGTATCACGTTGACGCTGCGACCGGACAGTCGACGCGCACGGCTCTGTTTGAGACTTCTCCGGTAAGTTACGCCGACGCAGAAGTGGTGCGCGCGTTTGCTGTGTCAAAAGACGGAACGCGTGTTCCGCTGAATATCATTCGCCGCAAGGGGATCCCGCTCGACGGCACGCACCCCGCGCTGCTTACCGGCTACGGCGGATACAGCATTAGCACCAAACCTGGATTTCTTGGTCCATTCACTCGTCTCTGGCTCGATCAAGGCGGCATCTACGTCGACACCAATCTTCGCGGTGGCGCCGAATATGGTGAAGAGTGGCATTCGGCAGGCAATCTCACGCACAAACAGAATGTCTTCGACGATTTCCTCGCGTGTGCGCAATATCTGGTCGATCAGAAATACACATCGCCTGAGCACCTCGCGATCGTCGGCGGCAGCAACGGAGGCCTGCTCATGGGAGCAGCCTTCACGCAGCGGCCTGATTTATTTCGCGCGGTGGTGTCGTTCGTCGGAATCTATGACATGCTGCGCGTGGAACTCGATCCCAACGGCGCCTTCAATGTCACCGAGTTTGGATCAGTGAAAGATCCCGAGCAGTTCAAGGCGCTGTATGCCTACTCGCCGTATCATCACGTGAAAGATGGGACGGCCTATCCGGCGGTCTTGATGCCGACCGGAGAAAATGATCACCGTGTAAATCCCATGCAGTCACGCAAGATGACCGCGCGCCTGCAGGCCGCCGACAGCTCCGGGCATCCGATCCTGCTGCGAACGAGTTCGACCGCAGGACATGGCTTCGGCACCGCGCTCGACGAACAGATCGAGGTAAACGCCGACGTCTTCAGCTTCCTATTTGATCAGCTGGGCGTGGATTACAAGGCTGTGGCTGCGAAGTAGGTAGCCTTCACAACTTGTCATTCCGAACCGCGAAGCGGTGGAGGAATCTGCTGTCTGCCGGCAGCGGATCAGCTGCAAGCAAACAGCAGATTCCTCGCTGCGCTCGGAATGACAACATCTTGTGGAGCTGACTGCTGCAAGCCCAAAAAAGCGGCCTCTTGCGAGGCCGCTTGCGTTTGTGACCACACAGCTCAGAACGTGAACTTCGCCTGCAGCTGAATCAGCCGCGGCGAAGCATCGGCTCCCAGGCCCGATCCGTAGATGCTGGTCGGAGAGCTGACGGTTTGTATGATGCGTCCGAATGTTGACGAGTTGGGGGTAAAGATCATGACGGGGAAGGCGAAGTTCGGGTGATTGAAGACGTTGAAGAATCGGGCTCCAATCGAGAACTGCGCAGTCTCCCACTTCGGTATGCCAAAGCCCTTCTCCACTGCGAAGTCCGTGTTGAAGTAGCCAGGCCCGCGGAACTGATTTCGCCGCTGCTGCCCGAAGTTGTTCACCGGATCGGCGAAGTTGCCAAGTTGCAGGCATGGTGCTCCGGTTAGCGTCGCCGCCGAAGCTCCGCAGCTGTTGGTGGTTGATCCGAGGACGTCGGCAAACACCTGCTGCGTACCACCGCCCGGACCGTAGTTCGTTCCTTCTAGCTGGTTCGTCAAATTCGAATCGACCACGGTGAACGGCAAGCCGCTATGCCGGAAGATCGTGCCCGAGAAGGTCCATCCCTTCACCAGCGCGTTCGGTCCTCTGGCGGTTAGGTGGCGAATACCGTCGTTCCAGACATAATTCATCGTGAAGTTATGCCGGATGTCGTAGTCCGCATTTCCGTAGTTATAGGCACGAAGGTTCGACGGGTCTTGCGCGTTGATGATGTCGGCATACTTCCCGGTGGTGTTCGTGCCAAACGGGGAGACCGAATTGTTGGAAATTTCATCCAGCGCGTGGCTATAGGTGTAGCTCGCTTGAAATGCCAAGCCACCCTTGAAGTCATGCTTCACTCCCAGAACGAGGCCTGTATAGTTCGAATTGGCAATGTTCTGTTCCTCTTGGACTACGCCAAACCTCCCGTCTGGTACCGTCGTGGGCAGATTCGCAAACGGCGTTGGGGAGTACGCATTGAGAGCGGAGTTGGTGATTTCCTCGTTCGACCCATGATTTCCCACGTACATCGCGTCGAGAGTGGTCGCCCAGCCCAACGCTTGTTGGACCTCCAGGCTCCATTCGTAGTAGCGCGGAACTTTAACCTTTGTCGTGTTGAAGAACGAGAATGGCGCTACTGTTCCGCCGTTCGCGTAGTTCGCCAGGAAACTGGCGTTGGACGCCTGTGACGCCGCGTAGATGTTGTTGGGGTCAGCCGGCGAGAGCGTCCCAATGAACGTGTTGAACTGAGGATCGTTGGGCGCTTGCGCCATGATCGTGGAAATGGTGCCAGTCGGAAGGGAGTCGGCAAAGATGCCCGCGCCTCCGCGAACCACCGTCGGCCGATTTCCGCCACGCGGCGACCAGGCGAAACCGATCTTCGGCTGGGCCACGATTGAGGTGACCGACGGGAACGCAGTGTGCAGCCCAGTCTGGATTGCCTGGTTAACGGGCAAGTTGTCGTTCATCTGTCCGAATGTGCCGGTGAATCGCTGGAAGCAGTTTGTCTGACAGACCGGATTGGAGAGATGATCCAACCGCAGACTGAGCGTCAGTTTCAGGTTGTTGGTGACCCGCACATCGTCGGCACCATAGAAGCCCACTTGGTACATGGCGATTGGTTGTTCGGTCTTCTGCGGGAAGTTCTGCACAATCACATCGCCGGAACCGCCGCCCCCGCCAGTAACAAAGTCGCCCAGGGTGAACTCGACGACTTCGGGAGTCCTAACCACAAAGGTGTGATCGCTTATGTCGTCGCGGCGGTAATTGACTCCCACCTTGAAGGTGTGCCTGCCGCGTACCCAGCTGAAGTCATCGACAACCTGATACTGAGTGATACGACGTCCCTGCGGGAAGAGGACATTCAGTCCGTTCAGCGCGGCCAATGAGCCATCGTTGAAAGCCAGCGTCATTGTCTGTCCGGGCAGAGTCGGCAGGGCGGAGGCCGCGGCTGCCTGGTTCTGCATCGTGAACAGCGCGCTATACCAGAGCAAGGAAGCGTTGAAGCTGTTTACCTTGTCCGTGCCGAAGGTGTGCGTCTCCTGGAAGTTGCTCGACCACTGCGGCTGATCGCTGATCGCGTTGAACGCACGGTTGACAGGGTCGGTGTAGCTGGATTGCAACCCGTGTTCATGCCCAACCCGCAAGAACAGCTTGTCGCGCATGCCGATATTCTGGTCAAAGCGGCCTGCGTAGTACACATCGTGCGTCTTCACGATGGGGCTTGCTTGTACCTGGACGGCGCAAGGATTCGTGGCTCCGAAGGCAATTCCGTTCACGGTGGTGACATCGCTGCAGCCACCGCCTCCCAGTTGAGTAGCGTTCGCCTGGGACAATCCGTTGTAAAGACCGAACATCGTGTTGTAGTACGGCACCGATGCGCTCATTCCGGTGGCATTCAAATTTCCGATCACCGCCTGCTCAAACGCCGGTGTCGGCACATTCGCCGGATTAATTACCGGAATGGCCAGATATATCCCTTCGTAGTCGAAAAAGAAGAAGGCCTTGTCCTTCTTGATCGGTCCGCCGATGGAACCTGCGAACTGATTCGCATTGACGAATGGACGTGGCGTTCCTCCCTGATTGAGGAAGTAATTGTTCGCGTTAAGAGTGTCCCCGTTCCACCAGTAGATCGCATTGCCGTGGAGCTTGTTGCTGCCACTCTTGGTGGCGTAGTTGATGTTGGCTCCCGCCAAGCCACCATAAGCACCGCTATATCCGTTGGCGACGACCGCGCTTTCCTGGACGTCGTTCAGACCAATCGAGAGATTGGTGGCGCCAGTGTTGTTGATATTGAAATACGGGTCGTTGTAGTTTGCGCCATCGATGGTGAAGAGATTCGAAGTCGCGGGCAAGCCGTACATCTCGAA
>Ga0126379_10000244_pt1 | contig 29011 bp, 26 predicted proteins | sample PanSoiMetPlot_24_FD_92640 | JGI IMG/M metagenome (GOLD analysis project Ga0126379, IMG submission 92640) | Tropical forest soil microbial communities from Panama - MetaG Plot_24 | ecosystem: Environmental > Terrestrial > Soil > Tropical forest > Bulk soil | place: Panama | collected 2016-02-17
ACCCAAAAAGCCCCCCGGAAACCCCTTCAACGTTCTCTTTCCGCCGCCGCTTTGAGTGGCTCCACGACATATCGGCGCATCCTCGCGAGCACGAGGGGCTTTACAAACGGTCCAGCGAGCCGGTACGGCCACTTCAGTCGAACCGAAGCCGTGAGCGTGTACCGCATGCCTTCGCCCTCGGGAATGAATTCGTTCACGAAAGTCGCCTCGTAACGTCGCTTGAACTCGACGAGGTCGATGCGCGTTGAGGAGATGTCACGCAGGATGTTTACGACCTTCCCCTCGACGTGATCAACCTCGATTACCGTCGTGTCCCCCTCCCTGCGAACGACACGAGCGCCGCGGATCGTCGCCGGAAAGAGGCGCCGCCAATTGTCCGGATCCCGATACAGCGTACGGACGCGATCGGCCGGCGCATTCACGTGCTCGCTGACGACAGCGTCAATCATGTTTGACCTCATGACTTGGCGAACTGTTCCCGGGAGCAGGACACACAGGAAGATTGCCGGCACAAGCCACATCCAGCCTTTCGATCGGCTCTTACTTGGCGCGGCCATCATCTTCGCTTGCTGTCTTTAATCGCGGCACGAGGCCTGTTGAATTCGCAAGTGGTGGGCTGCTTTGCTAATCTCTTGCCCACCGCAAGCGGGAGATTTCCCCTGAAGAAAGTCGATGTAAGTGTCGGCGGGTGAGTGATGAAGCAAGCTAAGTTTCCATGCGCTCTTCCAACAACACTTTCACAGTTTCGCCCACCTTTTTCCCGATTGCTTTTCGGATGCCTGCCTTCACAGGAAGCTTATGTCTGCCGTCACCGAGAGCCATAAACGCGCTTCGAAATGGATGACCATCAATCTTGCCTCTGACCTTAACCAGACCACGGGTTCCAAAAAACTTAACCGAGTCAGGCCAGACGACGTAGGTCCAGCCACCTTTCTTCGTGCTTTTTTGCAGTTTGGCAGTGAATGTCTTTTTTAGTATTTTCGGTTCCTCCATTTCTTAGATCAAAATCTCTGATCGTCGGCCACTGGCTCAATTTGAATTGCGTTCAATGCCAACCGTCCCTTCCACTTCCTACTCGACATAGCGAGCCAGCTTCTCCAGTGACACCGGGTGCCACCCTCACTACTCACGGTCTCGTATGCCCGACAGTATGCTCTCAAAGTCTCTTCCGTTCCGCCATCTCCGTCCACTCCTGTGACCACTACCGCTATTTCTCGCAGTAGCCGATACGCCGCTTCTATTCCGGCGTCAGAGAATGGTGCTCATGCATAACTCCCCACCACGGGGCGGAAATACTTGGTCTCGAAAACCTGGCTAATGGACCTGGCGTTTCCTCCGAGCCCTTCGACTCCTACCGAGTAGAAGAAGCTCTTGCCGTGAGTTGGATTAATCGGACTGTCGATGGTGTTATACGTGATCGTTGGCGTGATTCTGCTCGAGCGAATTTCGCGTAGGGCCGCAGGCCCGGCAAGGCTTCTATATTGGAGGGTTTGGAAGAGGATTTGCGCCGCATTCGTCGTGGCGTCGATGTTCGTAACCGTATAGCCATAGTTCAAGCCAATGCGCGTAAACGGGAAGCGTTTGAGAGCGTAACTCGTGAAAACCGTCCCTCCCTTGCTGCTCTGGGTGTAGTTCTGGGCGGTGGCAGGGTTGATGCTTACATTTTGGTTTTCGAGGATCGACAGTTCCTGTTGCTGGTTATATCGATAGACGCTGTCGAAAAGGGTAAAACCTGCCGAAATCGGGCGATCAAACATGTAGGGTTCCGTAAAACCGAACATAAAGTTGGTTTGCCGATCGCCGAACTGCGCCGAAAACGTCAGCGTCTCGCCCAGACCGACGAAGTTGTTGGTCTGGTAGCTCAAGCCGACGAACGCGCCGGCTAAACCGCTGAGCCCGCCCTGCAATCCCATGGACTGCTTGCCTTTTTCCTTCACTTTCAAAGTAATGTCGACAGTGCCTTGCTTGTTGTTGCGATTGATTTCGGCGGCTTTATCCGCCTCGATTTTGTCGAAGTAGTCAAGCTGGTTTAGGCGAAGAACGCTCAATTCCCAAAGGCGCTTGTTGAAGAGCTGCCCCTCGTCGATCATTAATTCGCGACGGATGACTTTGTCGCGTGTAGTGGTGTTGCCGACGAAATTGATGCGGTGGACGTAATACTGTTTCTGCTCGTCGAAGCGGAGCGTCAGATTGATGATTTTGTTGGCGTCGTCGACTTGGGTATCCGGTTCAGGCGTAAAGTCGATGAATCCGTATTCGTCGTAAATCTTTCCATAGGTCTCAAGGGCCTTGCGGACTTTTTCCGTTGAGAAGATGTCCCCTTGCTTGAGAGGGAAGGCTGCTTTCAGCGCCTCGACCTTGAGAGAGATGGCCTTGTCTGGATCGGCGCTGACGATCTTAAGCGCGCCCATGCGAAAGCGCTCCCCCTCCTGGATTGGAATGGTGATGTTCATGGCCTTGCCGTGGGTTTTTCCTGCGATGACGGGAACGCCGAGGCGATGGCCTTCGGTGTTGACATTTTCCAACGTGGGGTCGCCGACGGAAGCCTTGAAATAGCCGTTGTCGCGATACAGGCCGCGGACACCGACTTCGAGGTCCTCGCTCAGTTTTTGACGGTCATAGGTCTTAGTTAGAATCGTGAGCCTCCAAAAATAAAGGGGAATTGCGTACGGCCCGTCGTGACGCATTGCGCGGATGAGCCGGCGGTCGCTGAAGGCGTGATTCCCGGTGAATCGGATCTTTCCGACCTTGACCTTCGGACCTTCATCGATCTTGAAAACGAGGATGACCGCGTTGCTGGAGGCGATGCGTTCATACTGCGGCGTGACTTTGGCGAACTGCCGGCCGTGCTCGCCAAGAAGCTCTTTCAAGACCACTTCCGCCTTCTTGATTTTCGTGGGGTCGAACTGGCTTTCTACGCTTAGGCCAACCTTTCGTTCTTTGAAACGGTCAAGGATGTCGGATTCGGAAACGGAGTGAATACCGTCGTAGCGAATGCGGCGAATCTGCGGACGCTCTTTGACTTCAAAGATTATGATTTTCCCGTTGGGAAGAAAGGAAGAATCGTCAACACGCAGCTTGATATCTTCGAAGAACTTCGTATTCCAGAGGGCTTGAAAGTCCCTGCGAAGGGTTTCCTCGGTGTAAGGATCCCCTTCACGGCTGAAGATGCGGGCCTTCAATGTATCGGTGCGCACCCGGCGATTCCCCACAAACTCGATCCTTTGGATCTTCATGCCGCCCGCTTGTTGAGCGCAGAGACAAGAAGAACTCGCATTTGCAATGACAAGGACCAACAGACCGGAGGTGGCGCGCGCCCTACAACCAACTCTTTTGAACAAGCTCATCCTCAAAGGTGCGCTTCTCACCGGTCTCTTGAATGTTCCCTTCCACACGTCCGCCGAGAGGCCAAGTCACTCGCAACTGAGCGGCGTGACACCCGGACTCATACCTCTGAAGAGGGAGGAATGCGATTGAGTTGCATTGCAAAACGTAAAGAAATGTAAGGACGTGTATGAGCAGTTCCAGCAATCGTTTTTTGCTCTTTTGGGACTTGCTAGAAGCGCAAGCAAGCGGGCTAATGCGTAGTCCAAATTAGGCTGGTTCGGCTAGTCTGATTTAGACTAGCCGCCTTATGGCTTGGGCTGCCTGGGTTGGGGTGTTGGCGTAATGCTCGGCGGTGGCAAGGTACCGGGTGGTGGCAGGTCGGCCGGCGCAGGACTGCCATGGTCGATGCTGGAAGTTGCGCGGGGATCTCCCCGTCCGGCGTAAATGGGGCGGGAGACCCGGTCCGCCGAACGCAGCCTGTGGGGCGTGACCAGGATCAACAGTTCGGTGCCTTGCGCCGAGTTGTTTCGCGTCCCAAATGCATAGCCGGCCCCAGGAATCTCTGCCAGTCGGGGCCATCCGGTGATCGAACCAGTGCTCTCCATCGACTTGAGTACACCAAGGATCGCCGGTTCATCCTCTTTCAAGCGCACGGTTTCGTTGAGCGTCTCATTCGAAATGACTGGGATTCCATTCAGGGTGGTGCCGGAAAGCGCGCGAATCTCGAGTTCTATCTGTAGTGTTACCTCGCGCTCCGCGTGCAGCTTCGGTATGGCCTTTACCTTTATGCCTAGGTCCACAAACCCTGCGCCCGGATAGGGTTGCCCTCCGTTCGAATTGTTGTTGGCAAAGCTCGAAGAATTTAAAATTACGGCAACAACACCGCCTCCGCTGGAGTCCTTGCCGACCAAGGCGACATCGGGAAGACCACTGCTGCTCAGGACCGAAGTGATCAAGGCAGTTGGGCTTATAGGCGCGTCGAGCTCGATGGGTGAAGAAAATGTGCCTTGTCCCTGTCCCACATAAACGGCGAGCGTATTGACTGCTTCGTCCGTCACCGCAAGGTCCGGCACGGCACCATTTGCAAAATTCGCGATGACTATTCCAGCGGGCTTCGAAGGAGTTTGTAGTGGGGACCCTTGTGCCGCGCTGAAAGTGGCATCGAGGTTGGCACTGGCCAGCAAAACCGTCAAAGAGTTGTCGGCTTGGTTTACGATCGCCAAGTCAGGCACTCCATCAGCGTTCAAATCACCGCTCGCAACTGCCACCGGCGAATTTCCCACCTCAATGGGTGAACCGGCAGCCTCCGTGAAGATGACATTCTGGTTGTCGTCTATCGAACCAAGCAGGATGGTCACATTGTTTGACACCTGATTAACGATTGCGAGGTCCACCTCATTGGCGCCGTTGTCCGTATCCAGTGTTTTGTTTTGAAAATTCGCACTGACCATGGTGATCGGCGCTTGCTCGAAGGTGGAACCGGTATTTTTCAGTTTGAAGGGCGAAGTGGGAAACTCGGCAAAAGTTCCATCTCCTTTGCCTCGAAAAACCGAAATGGAATTGTCCCCTTGATTCGCCACAGCAACATCCAAGAACCCGTCGCCGTTGAAGTCCGCAACTACTACGGCGCTTGGGCTAGTCCCAACGGTGATCGGTGACGTAGGAGCCTCCGTAAACGAACCGTTTGCTATGCCATTGGAATCAACCTCGCCGAGAAGTATGGAAATATTGTTGGATCCCGAATTCACAACAACGAGGTCTGCCGGCTGCGGTGTTGAGAACTTGGCGCTGTCGTTTCGGAAAATTCCGGAGGCGATTGCGACCGGGCTGGTTTCGTTCTTACCAAGAGCAATCGGCGAGTAACTGGTTTCAACAAAATTGCCATTATCCTCGTTTTGCAGAATGGTGATGCTATTGTCGTCGCGATTGACCACGGCGAGGTCGGGCAGAGTGCCGCCCGTGAACGTATTCGCCACAAGCGCGGAAGGATTTTTGCCGACAGCGAAACGCGTCTCGGGAAAAGTTGTTCCAGAGGGCGTTGAGGTACCACTGTTACCTGGGGTACTTGAGGAAAGTTGCGACAGGGTAACCGGGTAGCGAGTGCCCACGAAAAAAGCCGCCGGCTTTCCATCTTGCGCGCGAAGCAGGACTTGTTGTGCGCTCTGGATCACTGAGCTGGAATCCGAAAGATTCAGGGCTGCTCCGGGAGCGGTTAGAAGAAGAGTTGAGCGCCCTCCTCCCACAGGAATTACCGAGATGTCTGAAATTCCTTTGGCTGCCAGAATTGCCTCGAGGTTCGTAAGAAGGTTGCCTAGATCTGTGGACGATTTTAGTTTTGCGAGATCGCTTGGCGTCAGTGGAATGAGCCGTGTCGAGGCCGGCGTGTTCATTCCCAGCTGCCTTGCCTTGTCGTGATCAACTTCCAAAAGCCGAATGTCCACCATTACTTCGCCATGCAGCTGGTCCAAATCACGGAGTAGTTCGCCGGCGACAGCCAGCTTCTCGGGCGTGTCGCGTATGGTAATCGAGCCACTCCACGAATCGAGCTGGACATGCGTTGCCCCGGTGATATCCCGCAGCGCCCGCAAAATCTCGGTCATTTCCTCTGGACTGGCGGCCCCCTTGAGAGGAAACGTCTGCTCAACTTCCATGGCGTACTGCCGGCGTTTCTCCGGGGTGTCCGGTGCGACCAACATGAGTTTGGCATTCAGCGGACGCCAGAGGGTTTCTGTTTCCGCTTCCAGAAGAGCCACCCCGGCGTAAAAATCCACGTCGTCGGCCCGAACGCGAACGTTTCGGACAGTCAAGTCTGGGTCAAAAACGACGTGGATCTCGAACGCGTTTGCCAGTTGTTCGTATACGGCTTTCGTGTCGCCGCGCAGATCGAGATTGGTTGTCCCGCTTCGAGGTTCTAAGTTTGGCGCGACAGTGTGTTCGTTTCGCGTGCTGGAGAAAGGGCCGAATTGCTTAGGGCCTTGGGCCATTTGCACCTGGCTATATGTACTAGAGGCCCACCCCTCGCAAAGAAGCAGAATCGAGAGAAGCATAGACGCGCCTCGATACCCTACACCCGCATCGCTGCGAGTCTTGACTGGCGTCACGCAAGAACTGAGGTTACTTACGTTGGATTGCAAAGGCCTCCCTCGCCCGGGAAAAGAATCCTCAGCGAAAATCATGGGAGGCGCTAAACGGACTCTTACGTTGGCCGCAAGTTGCAATTCCTGACAATTTCTTACAAAAGTTGCGTAGTCCTCGCGATGCAGATTCGGCAAAGAGAGGCTTCCTGTAGAATTGTAAGGCATTGGTAAGACCTCTTTTTACTAAGACCTTACAGCGCAGACACAACGCCCCCGAATAAGAACCGCGTCCCTCTCACGGAAATGGTTTTCTGGCTGCGCGGTCGTCGGCACGTTCGTTCCCAACGGCCAGAGCTCGCAAAGTCAACGATGAGGGAGGCCCAAAGTCCATGGTTCGGGTATTGGTGATCGATCGCGACCAAAACCTTTGTCGGCAATTTGAGGAACACTTCATCCGGGCAGGCATGACGGGTAGATTTGCGCACGACGGCAAGTCCGGGTTGAGGCTTGCTCTCTCTGGAGAGCACGAGTTGGTGGTCGTGGATATGTCCTCGTGGGAGTCGTTTGGGCTGCAGGCAATCAAACAGCTGCGAACTGATTCAGACGTTGGCGTTCTACTATTGAGCGATCGAGCCGAGGAGATGGACAAGATTCTTGGGCTAGAGTGCGGCGCGGACGACTATCTAACTAAACCATGCAATCCTCGTGAATTGGTTGCGCGAATTCACGCCATACATCGGCGACTAAAGCCGTGGCTAATATCGTCCTTTGTGCCCACGCCAGAATACCTCAAAGTTGGCGATGTGGCGCTGGACGGAGGCTCGCGTACGTGTCGCCGCAATGCCGAGGTTATCTACCTCACCACGGCCGAGTTTGACTTGCTTTCGGTTCTCCTGCGTTGCTGCGGACGCGTCATGCATCGGAGGGATTTGTCGAAGCGGGTTCTGGAGCGCGAGTACGTTCCGTATGACCGGAGCATTGATGTTCACGTTAGCAGCTTGCGGCGCAAACTCGGGGCATTGCCCGACGGCACGGAACGCATTCGTGCTATCCGAAATGTTGGCTATTTGTATGCTCACCCTACCGCGCCTCAATCAACCACGAGTTAGGTTCGAAATTCCTGCATTGCTCGGGGCTCTAGGCTGGCGGCCCCTCCTGAGCGATCCCGATGCATTTGCGAGCTTTCGGGGCAATTGTAAGCCACTTGTATGTCCACTTCTCACTGAAGTCTTACACAAACCACGCAGGCTTCCACCTGATAATTGCAGCTCGAATTTAAGGGCAGCAGTTCAGCTCGAAGGGAAAGGAGCATCACTCATGAAAGCAATCTTAGTCAAGCTTAGCATAACCGCGGTTGCAGTCATTTCCATTGCCGCGGACCAGGCTCTTCCGTCACTTCAGCAGTACGCAACACAGAATTTCCAATCCGGGATTGCCATGGTGAATTCGGAAGAAGGCGTGAATCACCTTGCGATGCTCACGAACATGCTCTCACTGACTGCAAGCCAACGCGAGCAGGTTAAGACGATCCTAGAGCGGGAGGAATCGGCCGCCAAGCCTCTCGTTGAGCAACTGAAGGAGGCTTGGGACAGCCTGGCCTCCGCCGAGAAAGCTGGCGCGCCGGAGTCCGAAATCGATATTCTCGCCAGAAATGTCGGGAGTGTCTCCGGTGAGATTCTGGCTCTTGACGCCCAGGCACAGTCCAAAATTTATGGTCAGCTGAGCGCGGACCAGAAGCAAAGAGTAGAACAGCTGCCGCATCCCCTTTTCACGCCTTCTGCTCCCTTGCTCCCTCCCGGGCCGGTGTTTGTTTTCGACGGTCGCGGACCAAACTGAAAGATCCAGCGACTTACTTTTGACGGTAGTCTCCTATGGCTATAAGTTTGTGCCGCCTTCCTTGGTTTCTTCGCCGTATGCGCTACCGAATGCAAATTAACGGATTAGCACTACGCCACACTGTAAGGGACATGTAAGCCCACTTCTTACGTAACTCTTACAGGGCAAGCACAACGCTCCGATGGATAGTTACGTCTTGTGTGTTTGAGCAGATTTCCATCTTTAAGCGAAGGAGTTTAATTTATGAAGATAACTTCTGTAAGACTCGCCACGGTTGCTGCGCTTGCCGGTCTTACGATGGTTGCGGCCAGAGCTTTTCCCTTACCCCAGCAGTATTCGGTGCAGAACTTCCAAGGGGGACCTTTAACGCTCTCAGCGGGAGGGCCAAATCACCTTGGCGCCCTGACAAGCATGCTTGGACTGACGGCAAACCAGCGGGAGCAAGCCAAAGCGGCCCTCGACGAGGAGGAGGCAGCTTCTAAGCCTCTGTTAGAGCAGTTGAAGCAAGCTTCCGAAAACCTGATGTCAGCCCAGAAGACTGGCGCTCCCGATGGAGAGATCGATCAACTCGCCAGAAACATGGCCGACATCTACGGCGATATCCTGGCGCTTGATGCCAAGGCACAGTCCAAGATTTATGGTCAGCTGACAGTAGAGCAGAAGCAAAAGGTGGAACAGTTACCGCATCCCTTCTTCGCTCCATCCGCTCCCTTGCTTCCCCCTGGGCCCGTATCGTTCTCTTTTTCTGGTGGTCACAAACAGTGAGGTTTGTTTAGCGTGGCCGAAAGCAAGCCCTACCAAGGGCCTAGCGACGACTGGCGGACTGCAACGAGCAGCGCATTCCCGAAAATATTTTGCTGGAGGGGAGAACGGCAGTGCTGACTGGAAGGCACCGACGTCTGGAACCATGCTGACTGATCGTTTGCGCTCCGTTCTTAATGGGTTGCTGATGATCCTAGCGATTCATGCGGATGGGGGCCTGCCAGGACCGGCAGTTTCCTCCGCCCAGAGTGAGGCCCACCAAGTCCATAAGGATCTCGCTGAAGGTCCACCCAAACTGAAGCCACTCTCCAATTCACCGATCAACATGAAAATGTCAAACGACGCAAGAATCGTTTTCGAAACAATTGGCAAACTCGCCGGGTTGACAACGGTCTTTGATGCGGACTTTCCAGCGCGACGGATAACTGTGGAGCTCACCGACGTCACCATTCAGCAGGCGCTGGATGTTGTTTCGCTCGAAGCGAAGGCATTTTGGAAGCCAGTCACACAGAACATCGTGTTTGTCATTCCGGATCAACCACAAAAGCACCGCGATTACGAAGAACAGGTCGTGCAGACCTACTACTTGTCAAACACCGTGCTCCCGCAAGATCTGACGGAAATTGTGACCGGATTGCGGCAACTTCTTGACCTTAAGCGCATACAGCAGTTGAATGCCCAGAACGCGATCATCATCCGCGACACACCGGATAAGCTGGCGCTGGCAGAGAAGATCATCCATGATGTGGACAATGCCAAGCCGGAAGTTGTCATCCAGGTGGAGGTGCTGCAGGCACGCCGTGACAAGGTGCATCAACTGGGCATCCAACCGGGAAGCAGTGCGACACTGACCTACGCACCGCCGAGCAGTTCCTCGAGTAACACTAAGTCACCCTTAAGCCAACTTGGACACCTGTCAACAAACTACAGTGTTACCCTGCCTGGAGCTACCCTGAATGCGCTGTCCACGGACAGCACATCGCACATCATCCAGAATCCCGAGCTTCGTTCCGTTGACGGACAGCCAGCCAAGCTCCGTGTTGGTGACCGCGTACCTGTCGCCACCGGAAGTTTTCAGGCTGGCACGACTGCTTCCATTAATCCGCTCGTAAACACGCAGTTCACCTATGTGGATGTGGGGGTGAACATTGACATTACCCCGCGCATTCATCCGGGCGGAGAGGTCAGCATGAAAGTATCCATCGAAGTATCTTCCGTAACCGGAACCAGCACCATTGGCGGCATCCAGCAGCCGATCATTAGTCAGCGCAAGATCGAGCACGACATTCGGCTGAAGGAAGGGGAAGTGAGCATTCTCGGCGGCTTATTCGAGCACGTCGACACGAAAACGCTCAGTGGATGGCCGGGACTCGCACGTATTCCGATCCTCCGCTATCTCTTCTCAAGCGACAGCACCGATCGCCAGGAGAACGAAGTCTTGATCGTGCTAGTCCCGCGGATCGTACGCCTCCCCGCGTTAACCCAAGCAGACCTGCGGCCGGTCGGTGTTGGCACGGAGTCCAACGTGCAAGTGCGCCACAAGGAAGATATTCTCACGCCTGTAAATGTTCCCGTCACCTCTACGGGGAGCCCAGCTCCGGCTACAACGCAACTCGACGCAGAGACTCGGAATTCAAAAGTGGAGCTACCTGCCCGTATCCGGCTCGCGCCTGAGAACATCAGCTTGAAAGTTGGAGAGCGGGCCTCAATCGACTTAAACGCCGAGAATGTGAAGGATCTGTTTTCCGTGCCGCTTCTGCTCCAGTACGATCCGGAGATGATCAGCATAGAGGAAGTGCACCATGGGGGATTTCTCTCGGAAGGAAATCAGGCTGTTGCCCTCGTTGAGCGCGTCGACCAGGAACACGGCCAAGCTATTATCTCCGCTACGCGCCAGCCAAATACCGCCGGAGTGAGCGGCAATGGGACCCTGCTCTCCGTGGTCGTGCGTGCAGTGCGCAAGGGCTCTTCGAAGCTGTCAATCGTTCAGGTAAATGCAAAGGATTCCCAGCAGAAACAAATCCCTGTCCTTACGGGAGACGCCTTAGTAGTTACGCATGAATAAAGCAGTGTCTGGGCTGACGTGTACGTTCCTAAAGATTATAGACTCTTCTTTTGTTGGAGAAATTCCCTCATATCGGTGAAGCGCGATAGCATCGCCAAAGCACGTTGCAAGCTTTCGGTTAGGGAACTGAGTGTGGGTTTGTGACTGAGGGCAGCCGCTTGTGCATGTGGACCTCTCTGCCTCCATGCTCGAAATGGACTTCATCCATGCACATTCGCATCAGCTGAATTCCTCGCTGATTGTGGGGTTTCGGACTCTCCACAACGGCCGGGTACAAAACGGCAGTCGTGTCAAAGCCTTGTCCTTCGTCCTCGATAATGATGAATACTTCGTTATTCGGTCCACACCGGCAACTGATGTGAACTTGTTTCGCGGGGTCCTCGCGGTTGCCGTGAAGCACGGCATTGCTCAGGGCTGCCCGCAAAGCGACTTCAACATCTCGCTCGTGTCCGGGAACACAATCAGATTTTCTGACGAAATGTATAAGCTCTTCCACGACAGGCAGGACAGCGGCTAATTCACTCTTCATGATTAATTCCACCAGGATGCTCGCGCCGGCTGACTCGGGATTGGACCGGACGGCCTTAAAGATGTAAGGCGCGATCATTATGACGAGCTCCTTTATTCGGTGCTGCTCTGTCTTCACGGTGTTGCCACAGGGCCCTAATAACCTGTGCAAGTCGCACCTCGACGCTTTAGGAAACGCCGGTTGGTACAAAGCCACTCGAATTAGTCAATCGTCAGCGTCATGGTCGTTGATGCCGTGATCGAGGACGAGTCGGTATCCCTGCCAACAATGGTCACCGTGTAGGTTCCCTTCGCAGCGTTTGATCCGTAACCGCCGCCACAGCAGCCTGATATGACTGATATCACAAAGCCAATCGCGACAAGCAGAAACACTCCGGCAATCATGCCGAGCCTATGGCAACCGAAGTGGTAAACGGGAACTGCGACCAAGAGCAATCCTGCCAGAGCAAGACCGGCCTTAAAGGCAGAAAGGAGCCTAAAGTCATTCCCTAGGGTTCTTAGAGCTCCCCTAACGAAGTTTTGCTGGCCGACTGCCGGGCGGGCTAGGGCGCCGCTTGCGCAGGCTGAGGAGTTGGTACGCACAGTCAAGCTTGCGGTTACGGCGCTGCTGCCGGAGACCGTCGTGTTCGGCAAGGCGAAACAGCCGTTCGTGAGCGAAGGGCTGCTGGAGAGCGTAAACGTGACCATGCCAGTGTAGCCGTTCTTCGGAGTGATGGTGACGATCGAAGTGCCAGTGTTCCCCGCGGAAACCGCCACATTGGTCGCAGAGAGCATGAATGTTTTACTGGCAGTCACCGTGACATTTACCGAGCCGCTGGAGGAGGCAAAAATGGAGTCACCGGAGTAAGTTGCCGCGATCATGTGAAACCCCGTGGTTGTTGAGGAGAAGCTGTAAGTGGCGGAACCGTTTGACAAGGAAAGCGATGGACTCTGCGTGGTGCCATCAATGGCAACGGTGACCGTGCCTGTCGGGGTGGTCGTGACCGAGTTGCAAGCGGAAGCGACGGTGATGTTGATCACGTCATTCGCTCCTGGGGCGACATTGCTGGTGGCAGCGGAAGGCGTGGTTGTCGAAGGGATCGGTGAGGCGCAGCTTGTCCAGGCATTGAGCAGATTGTAAAAATCGATCGAGCCTAGGCCAATGGCTTCGTCATAGCCAGTGGTGGCTGGATATTCCGAGGCGCCCGCTGACGAGCAATAGCTCAAGGCGGCAGGACATGCGTTACTGCCGCTGGCGATATCGTGGAAGGCAGAAGCGTAGGTGCTGGAGTTTGCCGCCAGAGAGTAGAGCTTGGAGTTTATCACGCCGAGTCCCGCGGAATTGAGCTTCTGTCCCAAAATAGCGACCATCCCGGCAAAGATAGGCGAGTCGAAACTCGTGCCGCCGGCGACGGTAAGATACTTGTTACTGCTATCGCGAAAGCCGTTCGAGCAGCTGCCAGCGATCTGAGTGGCGGCCGAATCGCTGGAGCAGTAGAGGTAGCCAGCGTTGTAGGCCGAAGCGTCGAGCGAGATGTCCGGAACTAAGCGGTAACTGCCTGAGGGGATGCCGGTCACACCGGTTTGCCAGGAGGGCCGTGCCGTGAAAGCGCTGACGCCTCCCCCACCGGCACTGAGGCTGCCCGCCGCAGAGTCGTCGTTCCAGACCTGCTCGGGAATATAAGAGAGTACAGAGCTAATTACGTCGCTCCCGCTGGAACTTTGCCAATAGGTCGTGTTCGACGCGGCTACGTCGGCTGAAGGAAACTCGGTGCCGCCCATTGCAGTGACATACTGGCTGCTTGCGGGGAAGTCCACAGCCAGCGCTTCCTGCTGTGCAATGGTCAGACCGGTCTCTCCGTAGCAGTCGGTTGAGCCGTTGTCGCCCGCGGGAACGAGTACAGTTTGACCCTGCGAGGCGGCCTGCGCGAGGACGATGTTAACGGATGAGTAGTCGCTGGAGGTAAGTGCGGTCTCGCAAATGCCGTAGCTGTCGCTAATGATGGGTGCCACTTTATGGTCTACGGCATATTGGATGGAGTCCCAAACGTTGTAGTTCTGATTGTTGCCCGTATAGACGAAATAGATTGTTGCGCCTTTGCCGATGGTACTCGAGTATTCAAGATCGAGATCCGATTCTGCTTCGTCACCCGAGAACACCATTGCGGTTCCCGAATTGGGCACCAGGATCGGTGTTGGGTCCTTGACCGTGAAACCTGCAGCAGTTTGGAAGTGTTCGATGTCCGACAATACCACTGAAGACTGGCCGACGACGGCAATCGATTGGCCACTTCCGGTATACCCGGCGTTGTACGCGGGATTGATGTCGTAGACGGTTGCGACGTCTTTGGGCGTTAAGAAGTGCTTGTCGGTCTGGCTGGAGGTGAATTCGGGCCTGGGAGCGAGTTGCGGGGTTCGGAACTTGACGTGAGGATGAGGCTTGAAGGAAGAGAGGTTGCTGACCGCCTGCACGACCGAGGAAAGGGCAGCGGGAATCGCGAGCTCGGCAGAAGGCATAAAGTGTTTTTTGCCCCCCACATTGTAGTAATGCAACTCCGCGCCGAAGGCCGCCTCGATCTGTGCAATTGTGCCGGAGAAAGTGATGTGGCTCTTGCTGGGCGAAACGCTGCTTACCGTAAATCCTTGCTGTTCGAGCCAGGACTGCACCGTAGCGATATCGGAATCGGCCAAGCCAAAGCGAGCGCCGAATTCCTCCGGAGTCAGCCATTTGTGATAGAGAGGTGAGTTGGGATCCTGCTGCGCGGCAATCAGGGCATCGAGTTCCGCCTCTTGCTCGGAGCTGCGGCTGAAGAAGATATTGATGCCCTCCAGCTTGGTTTCCCCTGGTACGCGGCCGGCGTCGTTTTCGGGCCTGGCCATCGGCGATTTGCTGCCCTTAATGGGAACGCGCTCGCGGTTGTCAATTTCATTGGCGATGCGCGTCGCAGGTTGCTGGGTGAACGCGGCAGCACCGAAGAAGCACAGAGTTGCTAGAAAAACGGGGATTAGCCTGCGTTTCCATCCAAGAGCCCGATGCAAGTTTTCCATATCTCTCCTCGACAAGATGAAGCGCTCGTACGCACCACAAGCGATTCCCGCATCTCGAGGAAATAAGAGTGAGCCGGAAACGAGCAGGGTTGTCAGCGCTGTAGCCAACTTTACGATTCTTCACGCAATCTTTTGTGAGCCTGACAACGCACGTCGACACGGAGACGAGGTTTTCAGTGGAGTCGAGGCGAAGGTTACCGTTGGTCAGCTGCTTCTCTTGAAAGGCTAAAGCTACAAGTACAGTGAGAACCGGTACAAAATCGGCTAGGGAGGGCACACAGCCTACAGTGCATCGAAGTACAGTGCGGACTTGGCGCCGCATGTTGTGTTCAGAGCTGCGAGTTTCTCATGGAAATGTGCAACGCGCGGGTGCTGCAACTTCCTGGGCTTCTGGCCGGAGACGAGAAAACGGGAGGAAAATAGAAAACCGCGCGCCGTCGGCGCTAACAGCTTCCGCTGCTCCCCCATGGGCCTCTGCCACGCGTTTTACCAAAGTAAGACCTAGACCAATGCCGGGGACTTGCGAAGCCTCGCCGTGTTTTCCCCGGTAAAAAGGCTCAAAAACGTGTGGCAGATCAGCGGAGGAAATGCCAGGCCCACGGTCCTCGACGGATACCTGCACTCTCATTCCTTCCGGCTTGCTTACCTTCTTGGCTCGAATGGCTATCCATCCGCCCGCAGCTGCATACTTTATGGCATTTTGGATCAGGGTATCCATGCACCTTTTCAGGAGCCGAACGTCCGCATTCACCGGCGGGAGACGCGGCTCAACATCGAGTTCTACCTCGATGCCAGCGCTCCGCAGAGCGGGTTCGTTACCCGCCAAAGCATCTCTAACAAGCTGTTCGGGTGCGACCAGCGCACGGTGGCGAATCAATGTCCCGGAATGCATTCGTGCGTACGCCAGCGTCTCTTCAATCATATTCGAGAGCTCTGACGCATGCGTATGGATGATCTCGCCGTATTTGTGAGCCTGCTCCGAGTTTTCCACCAGGCCTTTCTTAAGGTTATCGGCCGCCACTTGGATTACCGTCACGGGTGTGCGCAACTCGTGGGACACGCCAAGAACGAACTCCGTCTGCATTTCTGCGAGAGCGCGCGCCCGTTCCGTCAAAACAACCAACATGCAGATTCCCAGAGCCAGCACCAGGAGGACGCTACCACTCAGCAGAAGGCTGCGGCGGCGAAAAGTCGCCATGGTTTGGTCGAGCGAACCGGTTCGAGATCGGACGAGCAGCTCCCAGGGTCCTCCAGAGCTGTCTCTCAACGCGGGAACGGGATTGCCGCAGTTTGGTGGTATCGGGGCCAGCAATTCGGACAGGGAATCCAATCCCTTGAATATGTGAACCTGGGAACCGACCACTGCAGTGCTCTTGGGTGAGGACAGAGTGTTCGAGCCGAGAAGAATTGGCGTGACGGCTTTCCCGACGTTGGCTGTCGAAGAGGGCGGCAAAAAACAGTCCATACGAAGTGCGAAAAGACTAATAGTACCGTCGGGATGGCCAAACTGGCTTTCTGAAGCTGCCGGTCCCGAATGGAAGACAATTCGAGAGCCTGTCGGGGCCGCCTTGTTCACAACCAGAGTGTCGTAGTTCGAGGCAGAGCCGCCCGGAAGGTGAATCTTCAACAGCCTTGGCAAAAATGTTGACCCTAAATAGTTGGCGTCCAGAATAACTACTGCCCATTGAGAAGGCGGGAGCGGGCCTCCGGTCCCGCTGATTTCTATTGGTCCGAAAGCCTGAGCGTTGCCCCGTATTAAAGTGAGCGGTTGCGTTGCTAAGCGGCCCATCACAGGAATGATAGGAAAAACAAATGCGGGATTGCCCTCGACCATGAAATCGAGATTGGGCAGTCCCGGGAGGCTAACAAACGTGGCGGCTTTCGGCGGGGTTGCCGTCGCAACATCGTAAGACAACGCTTGCATTGACGAAGCACTTTTCCATTCAGGAAAATTGATTGCGGGTTGCCCCGGAATTACCGATTCCAGAAGTGCCCCAGTTTTTCTTGTATCCAGGACGTACACTCCCCGTATCAACCTCGGATAAGGCGCGCGGCTGAGCCATTCCTTATAGCGGTGGGGATAATCGGCCGGACTCACACCAGGAAACTCGAAAAAAACGGACACACGAGTGATTTCGATGTCGAAGTCAGCCTCAACATAAGAGAGCGCCGTTGCCAGGTCGTTTTTTGCACGCTGACGCTCAGCCTGGGCAACCTGATCAATCCAGTTGTATTGCACCAGCCCGAGAGCGCACAGCACGAGGAGAAGAACGCCAACAATCCATAGCCTTTGTGAAAAATAAGCCTTCCACCCCCAACGCAGATTGCCGGCAATCGACAAGACCACACTCCTTATGACTTCTTTGGACGCGCTTTATGCACAAGTGGTTGGTAGAGCAAAGGCGCCGTAAAGGGACAGGAAGAAGCCGTGCCCAGGCTATTCGGTCTTGTCGCCAAACTTTGTAAGGACTAAGTAAGAAGTGCCATTACAATTAGCGTACAAGTTTATGTGCACTTAAGGGAAAGGCACAAACTTGTAGCCGGATCGGAATACAGTGAGAATATGGCGAGGTTCCTTTGGGTTTGCTTCCACTTTCTGCCGCAACTGTGCAACGTGAAGATCGACGGTGCGTGTCTGGAGAAGCCTGTTATATCCCCAGACCTGTTCCAGGAGCACCTGTCGAGAAATGCGCTCGTTTGGTTTTGAAAGGAAGTATCGTAGCAGTCCGAACTCCTTGGCGGTGAGCTCAAGCGGCGTGCCATCGCGCAGGACCTCCTCCTTGTTGAGATCCACGATTACATCTCCAAAACAGAATATGGAGTCGATCAGTTGCGGCGGTGTGTTGCTCGCTCGACGAAGCAATGCCTCCATCCGCGCCAAGAGTTCTGCAACATCGAAGGGCTTCGCCAGGTAGTCGTCGGCGCCGATCTTCAATCCCTTCACGCGATCCTTCACGTCGCCGCGAGCCGTAAGCATCAACACGGGCACGTTGACGCAATGGCGGCGCAATTCACGGCAAACCTCAAACCCGTTTCTCCGCGGAAGCTTGATATCGAGGATGAGAAGGTCGAAACCTCCGCGCAACGCCTGTGCCAGTCCCTTCTCCCCGTCCCGGCAGGTTGCAACGGAGTAGCCTTCCTTCTCAAGACGCTCTTGCAGGAGAAGGGCTAAGGTAGTCTCATCTTCGATTATCAGTACTCTTTTGGTCATGGATCACACCGTCTTCTGAGCGTGAGGACTCTCTGATTAGGGAAAGGCGAATGCAGAGCGCTTGTGAGATATCCCTTGGCATGCTGGCGTTGCGCCTCAACAGGCTTATCGATCCAACGGAATTGGAAATCTGACTAAACCGAACAGACCCTTGACCGGAGCAACAGCAATCCCCTCCGAGAGTTCGAGGGATCGTAAGCCAAAGCCTCGTCCTCCAGTAAATCCTTTTCGATGCTTGCCATAAGCTCTTAGTTGGCCGGTCTCCCATAGGACGTGGCGGCAAAGAGTTGAGTGCTGTTCGCAAAACGAAAACTTCAAAGAGTCGTGTTCCCTCTTAATCTCGACATTCTGCCAGGTGCTCAATCACGACAAACCTGGCTTTAATACACATCGCTTTTCTGGAGGGTGTTGTAGGGAGCATTCCCTCGTACTTGGCAAGTACGCACGGCCATGCCGAGCTTTGTTCGCCCTCGACGAAGTCTCGCTTTCACTGTATTAGGCGCCACGCCGAGAACTTTGCTGGCTTCCTCAATCGTGCGCTCACCTAAGTCGCAGAGCAATATAGTCGACCTCAATGGAGTGGAGAGGCGAGAGACATATCTCATGAGGGCGCCAACCGATTCTCGCATCGCGCACGCCTGTTCGGGATCGGGTCCCGGGGCAGGAAAATGCTCAAGCCATTCGCCTTGTTCCTCGGAATGGGGCAGTTCCAGGGCGACCGCGGGTCTACTCTTCTTTCTGCGAATAATAGCGAGGGCTTCGTTAATGAGGATTCTTACCAACCAATTGCGGAATGAGCTTTGACTCTTGACCTTGGAAAGATTGCGGAAGGCCAACAACAAGCAGCATTGCACTGCATCCTCCGCTTCTTCGTGGTTGCGGAGCAAACCGAGAGCCTGGCAGTAAAGCAGCCGGCGATACCGTGTAAACAGAACGTGCAGGGCATCTTGGTCTCCCTGTAAACCTCTCGAGATCAGGTTGTCATCGTTAAAGGGCATTGATCCTGCTGAAAGATGCCCTTCATGTCCAAATTCGTTGCCGACTTTCCTGTGTGGATTTGTAAAGAAGGGGCGATGCGGGAAACGTCGTCTCCGATCGGTCGTGTAATGCAAAATGCCTGCATGGCGCGGCGTGGCGTAGGACATTTGAACTAGTCCACTAAGTGTCTTACAAGAATCTTGGTCGGGGCGCTAAGATTTTAACTCGGGACCTCCTGCGCACTAGCCAGCAGGGCCATCTCTTGGAAGTCCTTCCTTGTCAATCTCGGTTTTGAAAACAAAATGGGTTAACAAAAAAAATGGTGATGGCAAGGTGTACCACTGTGTGGCTCCCCACGCGTGGAGTCCCGACACTTTTCCTCACAACGAAGGACAAGCCAGGGCAAAACGCCGCTGTGTGGCCGTCCGATTGAAATCCAAACCAGCGTCGTGAAAGGCCTCGTTGGGCCTCTTGAGCAGCGCTTCGCGGTTCTTGTCAAACTGTTCCCTCTCTCAGTAAGGATGCCGTGAGAGAGGCTCCGCGACGACGCAGCTGCCGGATTGATAGGCTGTGCAGGATCAGCGCGAGAGGCACGCCGAAAGTGGGCACAAGCACTAGCGGATACAAGAGAAGCGGAGACGCTGCAGCCGCTGAGCCACTGGATGGCGCCGCTTGCAGCTGAACTACCGCGCTAGTCACGCCCATACTGACTGCGTTCACCAGATCGACGATTCCCAAAATGTTCCAACCCAACGCGAGTCGACGAACGAACGGCGAATTCGAGCGAAGACCAACCGCCAGCGGGATAGCCAGCACGCCCACAAGTGCGTCTCCGATTCCGGCGGGCAAAGCGAAGTATCCCGGCAGGAATCCCCGTGACCAGCCCAGCAAGAATACCAGGCCCAGGACTCGATAGACCTGAATGCCAACTAGCCAAGAAAGTGGAGCGGCGTCCAGGGCGGCGGTCAGGACTGCCGATCGGGTCGCCGCAAACAGCGCCGCGCCGAGCAGGATGAGGATCACAAGGGGAACAAATGCCACTTGAGCGATTGCCGAGCCATTTGACAGCGACGCAAACGCTCCTCGGACAGCCAGCACCCATACAGTTACGAGCCATCCAGCCAGGAAGACCACGGTCCACCACCACGCGGAGACGCGAGCCCGCGGGCTGACATTGGTACGCCCAAGCGCGCGCCACACGCCAAAGAGAGTCGTGGCGACGATCGCAGGCCTTGTGATAACTCCGATCATTCCAGCGGATTTGAAAGCCTCGGCGAGCTGAGTATTCACGGGAGCCCCCTTGAGGGAAACGAGTCCGGCCAGACCTTATGCCGCTCCATATGATGACCATCATATGGTTAAGACAGAATATGACTGCTATAATAGTGTGTCAAGCTCGATTTTTCGGCAGGCCGGCCACAGGCCGCTTGATCGATCACTGGTGGAATGCTATGAGTCCCACTCCTGGTTCTAAATTCTAAGGAAGGAAGCCAACCGACATGTCGTGGCCGAAGGATCATAAGCAGGCGACGCGCCAGCGCATCGTGGAAGCCGCTGCCGCCGCGTTCCGGGAACGTGGCGTTGCCAACGTCGGCGTTGCTGAAATAATGGGCCGCGCTGGCCTTACCCATGGCGGGTTTTACGCGCATTTCGACTCGAAGGATGACCTTCTCGCGGCAGCGCTCGACCATGCTGCCACTCAAGTCACGAGTATGTTGGAAACTGCGGTTAGAAATCGGCGCGGTCCAGACCAGCTGCTCAATGTGGCCCTGACATATCTAAGTCCTCCGCATTTGATTCATCCTGAGAGTGGATGCCCCGTAGCGGTACTCGGGCCAGAGCTTGCGCGAAGCAGTAAGAATGTCAAGCAGACGCTTGCAGCGGCAATTCGCACCCGACTCAAGAACCTCTCTGACCTGATTTCATCCAGTGTGCCACTCGAAAAGCGAAAACGGCTGACGGCTGGTACGGTGGCTTGTATGGTGGGCGGACTGGTTCTCGCGCGCGGGCTGAGGGAAGCCGAAGCTCTGGAATTGCTCAAGGATTGTCATGCCTTTTTGCGTGATGCTTTGGCAAATTCCGATTTGTAAGCCACGAGCCTAAAGAACGAATCGAACGGAAGCCCGCGGGAATGAAATGAGAAGGACATCGGGGCGCTAGTTAGCAGAGTCGAGTGTTGCATGCGAGGGCAAAGGAATGCGAAAGGCACTTGTGGCCGCTGGCGCCGGCCGAGGCCCGGACGATGGGCTTCGGAGGCGATGATCCTCCCTGACTTGTCACCGGATTGCGGGCGGATGACGGGCAATCCTCCATAATCTGCGTAAGGTAAGGGTTGCCGGCAACCCTTCCGCAGTATCGTGCCAGATCTAAATTACTGCGTTCAAATCTTGGCGACTGTAACGCACAGCACGGCTTCTCTGACGCAAGGGTTTGTGTGGCCTTCCGGCCGGTGGTCGCCGATGTTCCCGTTAGTCCTTCGACGACACAATCACGGCAGGATCGAACTAGGTCGTATAGCCAGCGAATTTGCCGTTCACTTTGCCGGTGAAATCGACGCCTCCGACCAGGTGTTGCCGAAGAGTGTGGTTCACGCGGCCTAGGCTCACGGTTTGATTGTCGAGAGTAAATGAAGTTGACGAGGTAATCGTATGCCACCAAGTGACGAAAAATAGATTTGTGCGTGGCGGATCGGTGGCGTTGGGACTCGGATTGGCGTCAAAGGTCACCTGATGGCGCCATTTGGTCGTCAGCACCGGGGTCCCTTGGCGGAAGGAATCGGGATTAGGGGTAGTCAGGTCACCGCTGGGCACGGGATTATAGTAGATCTTGATCGTCCCTTCCCTGATAACAATTTTTTAAGCTGCCGTGATTGGTGACCTTCTCGGTGACGGAGTCGTTGTAGAAGATAAGCAGTGCGGAGGCTTCGTTCTGCGGGACACCTGGGAGATAGATCTGGTCGTCGCCCAATCCTTGCACGGGATTTAGTCCACTTCTATCTATATCATGAGTACGTAATTGCCAGGTACTTCGAGGACCTACTTTCTTCCTTAGTCAGCACCTCAGTTGACGGTCCGCGCGGATGTTGTGCTCGACAGCAAAATCCACAAACTTGTCCGGCACATCGCCCGCATCCCCTACTACATGAACCGTTGCTAACGAACTGCTCACTTCGTATAATTGAACTGGAGAGTTGACTTATGGCTAGATCAGCGAGAAGCGCCCTAGCTTGCCTCGATAATCGTCTCTGCCAACTCTGCCGAGCGCGTGAACATGACCTCGTGACCGCCGTCCATTTCAAGCAATTTGAAAACTCCGAGGCGAGAAGACATGCTCGGATGGAAATAGCCTTGCGGCAGTGCCTTGTCTTGGCGGCAGTAGATGAAGCTCTTGGGCACGACGAGTGAGTAGAACCGCTTTAGATCCAGTTTTTCGAGGTTGACCTGATTTGGCTCTGGGGTCAACTGCTCCCAGACTGACCGTGCTACGGATTCTGGCGCGTCCTGCATAAAGCTGTCACGCCAGATTTCCCAAGGTATGAGCATTGTATTGTCGGAACTAGCCGAGGCCAGATCATTGAATGCAGCAACGTACTCGACAGGAAGATTATCGAAGACGCATTGGGAGTCCGCGAGGATTAGGGCATCGACGAACACGACACTATTGATGCGATCAGGAAGCTGTTCCACCACTTTTTGGGCTACCGAACCGCCGAAGCTATGCCCGACGAGGGTGATGTTTGTCAATTGGTGGTATCGAATGTAAGCTGTGACGCTGTCGACGCAGTCTTTGTGTGTAATCCCGACACGGTTCGCGTTCGGACCATGTCCAGCCAGTGTCGGTGCATGTGGGTAGTGGCCCTTTTTTGAGAGCTCACGCGCGACGGCATCCCACGCCCAACCGCCATGCCATGATCCATGAACTAGCACAAAAGTTTTACTCATCGTTTGCTCCTTTCGATCGTTACTGACCCAACAGAGACGGGTGTGAGAGGTGTGGTTAATTCACACCACACAGAAAAATCTGCGTTACGGCGCGTGTTGGACCACCACGCTATTGGGGTTGCTCCAGCATGTCGTCGAACTGGGTTACGAGAGCGAGAAGGCTAGGGCTACTTGCCGACGCTGTGACATTGATTAGTGCAAGCGTACGCTGGCTGCTTTCAACCATCCTTTTCAAAGTTCGATGAAGGTTTTCAAACTCTTCCCTGGATTCGATGGCGAAGAATAGATCGTTGACCTGCTGTAATTCGGGAAAGAGTGAACCCAAAGCAGTCCAACCTTTCTCGCCGATTACTAATCGCGAGACCCGCATGTCGTTAGGATCGTGATGCTTGTTGACGTACCCCTTTCTCGCAAGCTTCTCCGTCTCGGCAGTTACAAATGTTCCACTCACATGAAGATACTCAGCAACCTGTCCAACACTCACCCCTGTGGAATCCTGTAGCTCTGCCACTGCCATCATGAGGTTGTACTGCGGACCAGAGAGACCGATCCGTGAGCCGAGATAACGCCGGACCTGTTCAAGGCGGTTGGAGATGGTAAAGAAGTTGTAGAGGAGTTCGCGAAACGAGTGGTCGGACTTTCCCGACAGGAGAGCCGGGCGATTGGCAGACAAGGGAAGTTTGCGGGTCTTTTTTGACACTGGACGCTCCACTATTGAATAAACTTATACAACTAACTTATGTATCTTACGACGCTTAGGATGTCAAGTGTTTCGTGACTTGGTAAGACACACGAGGCCTTCGGGCTATTCGTGCCCACGAGCGGCAGAGAAAAGCAGAGGCGGAAGTAGTATAATGGTAGTATGAAAGAGAAGACCTCTATCACACTATCGAAAGACCTTTTGGCAAGAGTCGACCGCCTAGCCGGGTCGAAGCAGTCACGGTCGGCTTTCATTGAACGCGTGCTCCGCAAGTATTTGCAGGACCGGCGGCGGACCAGCATCCAGGCGCGGGACCTCGAGCTGCTCAATCAAGCAGCCGACCGGCTGAACCGGGAAGCCGATGAAGTATTGGAATATCAGGCGCCGAGCGATTAAAAGCGACTGCTGCGGTTTTCCGTCTGGCGACGACGGGGCCAGAACAATCCTAATGGAGAGCGCTCGTGAAACGCGGAGAGTGCTATCGGGTATACAAACCGGGCGGCGAGCCAAAACTGTATCGGACCTTTGTGGTTGTCAGCCGACAGGCGCTCATTGATTCGAGGTTCTCGACAGTCATCTGCGCACCGGTGTACAGCAGTGGAGAGGGATTAGCCACCCAAGTGGCAGTTGGCCCGGAGGAGGGGCTGAAGCATGCGAGCTGGATCATGTGCGACAACCTGGTGAGCCTGCGCAAGTCCGATCTAACCCATTACGTGGGTTCCCTCCGTGCTGCCAAACAAACCGAAGTCGATAGGGCACTGAAACTTGCTCTCGATCTCCGCTGAGAACGAGGCGAGCCGGAAACAAGTAGAATGGCAAGGCAACCTGTACAACCACTTCGCTGCAATTGGCACAGTGTCCAGCCCATACGTTCGTCCATGTACGTACAAATGTATTGACAATTGCTAAAGATGAGCTTATTCATCACGCGCATCCCCTACTACATGAACCGTTGCTAATCGAACTGCTCACTTCGTATAATTGAACTGGAGAGTTGACTTATGGCTAAATCAGCGAGAAGCGACAGCATAGTTGTGTCGGCACTTCGGGCGCGCACGAATTTCGGCAAGCTTCTGCGGTGGGTGGAGGACGAACGACGCTCGCTTGTGATCGAGAAGCGCGGTACGCCGCGCGCCGTGTTGCTGAGCATCCGAGATTACGTGCGGCTCGCGGCGCCGGAACCCGAAGTTCTTCGCGTCATCGGCGAGGAGTCCAAGGCTAAGGGGACGGACAAATTGACTTCGCAGCAGATCGATAAGATTATTCGGGAAATGCGTGCGAAGCAAACGAAGCGCCGATGATTCCGCTTCGTCTCGTCGTCGACACGAACATTGTCGTTTCCCCTGCACTCAAGCCCGAAGGGCTGCAACGCACGGTCCTCCTTCTCGCGCTCACCAAACCAGCCCGACTATATGTCTCTGTGCCGATTTTCGAAGAGTACAAGACGGTTCTCGCGCGACCCGAGTTCCAGATCCGCAAAGGTCTTCGACAACGCTTCCTCCAATTCATAAAGAAGAGAGCCCGATTCATTACCTCCGCGCGGCAGCTTGGGGTTGCAGCCGATCCGGCCGATAACATGTTTCTGGAATGCGCGGATGCTGCCCGAGCGGATTATCTCGTTACTGGAAACATCCGGGACTTTCCGCGTTATTGGAAAAGCACCAAGACCATCACATCCCGGGAATTTCTCAGTGTGGTAGCCCCGCACCTCCTCGCCTGAAAGAATCCTTCCCAATCAAAGACCTGTTAGCCCTCGGTCTCATGATCGGGAGTCAGCAAATGGTTTTCAACTCGACTGAGAGTTAGATGGAGTGAGATGCAACAGGTGCTGATGAACCTGATGATGAACAGTATCGACGCGATGAAGGATGTGGATGGGACGCGCGAGCTCACTATCAGGTCGCAGCGCGGTGAGTACGGTGAGGTGCTCATCTCGGTCAGCGATACCGGCGTGGGGCTGCCACCGCAGCAGGCGGACCAGCTCTTTAATGCGTTCTTTAGCACCAAGCCTCACGGCACAGGCATGGGACTCCCGATTAGCCGCTCCATTGTTGAATCGCACGGCGGTCGCTTGTGGGCGGCCGATAATTCTCCGCGCGGCGCAATTTTTCAGTTCACCCTCCCCGCCGCCGCGGTCGCTGGACGTTAAGTCGGTGCAGCCGGGACACCGGTCTTTCCATTGCAAAATCGGCCTTTCTTGCCCAAGTGAAACAATGAACCGTCAGGCAGCCAAAATGCAACAACCATGCACCAAAATTCGAAGGAGGCAGTCAACTGAGAAACTGTAAGAGCCTGTGATAGAATGACTTGCACGCTCATGGCCGAGGTAGCTCAGTGGTAGAGCAGCCGATTCGTAATCGGCAGGTCGCGGGTTCAAGTCCCGCCCTCGGCTCCATCCTCTTTAAATTCACCGAGTTAGCTCCTGCCGATTGCTGCAAAACGGTGCAGTTGCTAACATTTGCTAACAACTAAAAACTTGCTAACAACTCGTTCGCCATCTCGTTCAAAGGTGCTCGAAAGTCCTCTGTCTCAATGTGCTGATAAGTTTCGAGAGTCGTTTGTACGTTCGAGTGTCCGAGAAGTTCCGAAACAACCTTTGTGGGGTAACGCTTCAGCAAGCGAGTTGAGAGGGTGTGGCGGAAGTCGTGCCAACCCCCAAGCGGAATACCGAGTTCTCGCGTAACCGGACGGATGTATCTCTGTGCTGCGTTCTTTGGATTTATGGGAGCACCATTCCGTGCTCTGAAAATCCATTCTCCGTCACCGAGCTTTTTCATTCGTTCGATTAGTGCGGCGGGAATCGGCAAGCTGCGTTGTGAGCTTTCCGTTTTCGTTGTCCCTACCTTGCCTTCAAAAATGCGCCGTCGAATATGGAGAGTGTCTCCTTCAAAATCAGACCACTTGACCGCGATTGCTTCTCCTATTCGCAGGCCGCTAACGGCAAGGAAAAGAACCAACGTAGCGTACGGCTCGCGCAACTTGTTCACTATCGCTGCGACTTGCTCAGGCTTGAGAATTGTTCGCTTCACCTTTGACCCTGCGTGAGGGAGTTCTACTCCCGCACACGGATTTTCCTCAATCCATTTGCACTTCACAGCCCATGACAATACACGCCCGAGGGACACGCGCATTCCCCTGAGAGTGTTCTTCTAAAACAGCCTGGCTTTATTAGCAAGAAAGAGTTCCACGTCTTCGCGTGTGATGCTGGCAACCTCACGGATTCCGAAAGCTGGCAAGACGTGAGACTTCAGCATCTTTTGGTAGTACGTCGCGGTTGAGTCTTTGATAGTTGGCACCACTGCGGCCTTCCATCGTTCCACCAGCTCAGAAAACTTCATATGAGTTGATGGTTTCTGACCCATGAGACGCGAAAGATGCTCGTATGCCGTCGAACGGTTCGGAATTCCTGATACAAACCCGAGTCGGACCATTCGCTGACGGCGAGTGAATCCCCCGTCAGGCTTAGGAACATCTTCTCGCCACACTCCGTACCACACTTGCTGACCCTTCTTTCCTCTCTTTACAACCGAGCGCTGATACCGCATGTAACCCATAGGAACCTTCCTTTTGGGTTTCAAGCGGCTTCCCGCGTCTCTTCTACCTTGAAACTGCCTGCAAAGCAAGATCGCATCAAAGCGCAGTAAGCGGCCTACACTGACGGAAGGCAACTCGCTTACATGGCGGCGCACCCAAGTTTCTGATACGCCGAGAAAAGAAGCTGCCTCTTTCGCGTTCAAAAGGCCGGTCTCAATCGCTGTCACTGATTGCCCATTTGTACTGGTTTGGCCGGGAAGGCTAAGCAGATCTCTGAATCGCATTTCGAGTCGGGCGTTTTCGCGATTCGTCTCGTGCTTTTTTTCATCTCCGCGAACAAACGCGCTTTCGCCTGCCGTAGCCAAACCATCTGGTCTCTCAAAGCTGTTCGACATCTTTGCACTCCAAGAGAGAGGAATTGGAGTGGATAAGGGGAATGGGTAAGGGAGAATGGGTGAAGGGCGAAGGGAATGGCTTCCGCCCTGGTTGTCGAAAAGGGAGTGGAACTGCGTGACGCGGCGTCAAGCTTGCCGCCGCGTCACGCCGCTGATGGCTCTCGTGCTTGTGGGCGTTGTTTCATTTGGTTTGTTGTAGGAACTTGCGAAAAAGGGGGTGGTAGAGCTTGTACCGCCCTCGTCTAGTGCGGATTAACAGGCCCTTCTCCACGAGTCTTGCGAAATACTCTCTTTGGAATTTGCTGGTGAAGTGTTGCGGTGCGAATTCTCCCTCGCCGAGATTGGCGAACTGATGGATTAGTCCAGATTCCTTCGCGCTCAATTTCGCAACATCCGAACGAAACTTCTCGCGGCCTAATTGGTCGAGTATTGCAGGCCATGTTGTTTCGAGCTTGTGCGCTCAATCTGTTTCTCTGTGGCCATCAAGTGCTTACAGATACAAGCAAGGAAATACGGGTGGCCGAGGGTTTTTTCTTGGAGCCATGTGGCAACTTTTTCGGAGATTTCGAGCAGGAGACTGAACACTGCGCGTGCGTATTCGAGCGTCTCTTGGAGCGTGAAAGGCTCCAGATAGAACTTCGTATAAAATCGCACTGCTGGATCGGCCAGGGCTTTTGTTCCTGCGAAAAAGTCGGGCTTGGCTGAAAAACAGATGCTGTAATTCATGCCCTCGATGCCGAACCACTGAAATTGACTCTGATCATCAGTGCGAGATCTTCTTTGCGGATACTGGCGATGTTCTGAAGGTCATCCAGGAAGAAAATCGCGCCATTCAGTCCCGCCGGCCGCAAGAAATGATCCCAAGCCTCTGCGAGCATGTGTCGGAGGAAAGAGCTTCCCGAGCTGAGAAACAGGCGCGGAGATTCACGTTCCAAGGCGAGGCCGCCGAAATTGACTCGCTCGAGTCTCCAATTTCGAAGCTTGGCGCGCAGGCGAGCTTGCATCTTTGGCGCCGTAAGCAAAACATCCGCGAATTGGTTGAGGAGGACCTCGGCCAGTCGCAAGTAGTCGGGGATGTCGGTTGAAAGCGAAATGGAAACAGGCAACATCGCGAACGGCGATTGAGAGCAGAGGGCAGCTAATTTGAGCAGCAAACTGCTTTTGCCGATTCCCGAGTCGCCCAGAATGGCGAAGGAAGCAGTTCTGCCGGTCACCAAACCCTGCTGTAAGGCTTGGCAGAAAATGTCGATCTCCCGAGTTCGGCCAACAAACTCATCTGGTCGGACGCGGAAATTGGGCTCGGGAAGCATGTGGACCCTCCGAAGTCACGAAAGTCACAGTCGTCAATTTACGTTTGTCATTTTTGTCATTTTGTGGTTTCACTGAGAGCACGATGGCTAGCTTGCTCGGCTACTTCCTGGGTCAGATTTTCGATCCCGGATTGCATCATCTTGTACATCGCCTGCAATGCATTCCGCCGACAAGAGGCATGGGGCAGCAACGGCAAGCACGCGATCTTGGCTTGTCCGTCATAGCTCCATAGACTAGGACCTCGTCGTAATCCATTCGCCAAGGCAATGGCCTGCAGCGCGTTCTGCATGCGTACGCGCATGCGCACCCACTGATGACG
>Ga0126379_10000245_pt1 | contig 28928 bp, 24 predicted proteins | sample PanSoiMetPlot_24_FD_92640 | JGI IMG/M metagenome (GOLD analysis project Ga0126379, IMG submission 92640) | Tropical forest soil microbial communities from Panama - MetaG Plot_24 | ecosystem: Environmental > Terrestrial > Soil > Tropical forest > Bulk soil | place: Panama | collected 2016-02-17
CGCCTTGCCGGCGAAGATCCGCGGATCCATCCGAGCGTCGGAAGCGACAGCCGCCGCCGCCAGGAGGGCGCCGGGGAGTCCCAGGAGGAGGGTGAGACGCCGTTTCACCGCGGACATTGTAGCGAACACCCGCGGAGCGCATTGAATCGGCAGGTTTCGCGGTCTACCATCCTCTCGACCGCGAGAGTGGCGGAACTGGCAGACGCGCGGGACTTAGGATCCCGTGGGGCAACCCTTGAGGGTTCGAGTCCCTCCTCTCGCACCACCGAGGAATCGGGACGCTGATGTTCTCGAATCGGCGAGAGAGAGAACGAGAACCCTCAAAGGGAGGTGCGGGGGAACGCCCCCGCCGACAGAAAGCGCCGGCTGGCCGAAGGCCATCGGGCGAAGCCCGCAGCCGGCATCGAGTCCCTCCTCTCGCACCAGCGCTGCCGATGGTTTCTTCGAGCGTTATCTCTGCATTCCCTCGGGCCACTGGATGAAGGATCCGTTGGAGTAGACGATGTCGTCGTTGAAGTTGGTCGTCGTCCCGCAGGTCAACGAGGCCTGCGCCGAGTTGTCCCTGCCGCGGCTGCGGATGTTGTACGAGGTCCGGGACGTCGCGAGGTTGTAATAGAGGGGGTGGTTCCAGCCGTCCGTCCCGCCCTTCCCGGGGAGCTGCGAGATGTAGGTCGGAACCAGGCTGGTGAACGACGCGGAGGTCAGGGCGCTGCCCTCGGCCGTGAACGCTGCGCTCGGGCAGGACGCGGAGGGGTAATGGTTGTCGTCCACCGCGTAGGCCTCCAGCGCCGTCGCGAGAGTCCGCATGTCGGCCATCGTCTTCTTCTGCCGGCCGCGGCTGACCGCGTTGAGGAGGTTGGGAATGGAGATCGAGGCCAGGATGCCGATGATCGCGATGACGATCAGGAGCTCGATCAGGGTAAACCCCGACTCTTCACGCTTCATTTGCTCAGCCCTCCATTCGATTGACCGCGAACTCAGGCTTCGCCAACGCAAAAAGGGAGCCACCGCTGGCAAGCGGCGCCTCTCTTCCGGAGGAAGGACTTACAGGACGACTATGACGAAAGTGATAGTCAAACGTTGTTCTTTTGACCGAAATCGCGTGACGAATCGCGGCCTGCAGGGCGCCCACGGCATTTCGGCCGCGGACTGCCCGTTCCGCCGTCCTGCGCTACAATGACAACTCCCTCGCTATGAGACGGATGCACCGGTTCGGCAGCTTCTTGCCTCTGCTCCTGCTGTGCCTTCCGCTGTCCGCTTCCGAGCGGTTGGCGGAGAAGTCCGGCCGGGAGAACGAGTCCGAGGCGATCCGAGAGCGCATTCGCCTGTACCTGCAGCGCCACGGAGACAACGGGGTCATCGACCCGGAGCGGCGGCTAAAGATCGTCGCCCGCGATTACGCCGCCCGCCGGGAGGAGGAGAAGCTCCGGCGCGCCCTTCCCTTCGGCGTCGGCGGCGACAAGTGGATCTCGCTCGGCCCGACCAACGGAGCCGGGCGGGTCACCGCGGTCGCGCCGCACCCGACCCAGAGCGGTGTCGTGTACGTCGGAACGGCCGGCGGCGGCGTGTGGAAGACGACCGACGGCGGGACGAGCTGGATTCCTCTGACCGACGGGTTGAACGATCTCTCCGTCGGCGCCCTCGCGTTCGCGCCGTCGGACCCGAACACCCTCTACCTGGGCTCGGGGGAAGGCGGCTATGCCATCGACTTCATTCCCGGCATCGGGCTGCTGACGTCCGGCGACGGCGGGGCGACCTGGTCGCTCCCGGCTTCCGTCGTCGCGTCCACGTTCTACCGGCTGTCGGTCCACCCTTCGAATCCGCGCGAGCTCGTCGCGGGGACCAACCAGGGGGGCCTCCGGACGACCGACGGCGGAGCGACGTGGACCCCCGTCATCCCGCGGACGACCTACGGCGACGTCGTGGACATCGTCCGGGACCCGACCAACCCGAGCGTTCTCTACGCGGCCTCGTGGTGCGTCAACGCCTGCTTGAACGGCATCGGCAAGATCCTGAAATCCACCGACGGCGGCTCGACCTGGACCGACAAGAGCTCGGGCCTCCCGGTCACCGGCAACTCCGACTTTCGCTTCAACGAGCGCATCTCGCTGGCCATCAGCCCCTCCAACCCGGCCGTGCTCTACGCCGCGACGGCGTTGACCGACGCCTTCGGCACGATCACGTCGCACATCTACAAGTCCGTGAACAACGCCGATACCTGGCTGGACCTGACCGCGCTGTCGGGCTCGACGGACAACCGCATCAGCGAGTACCTGGGCGAGCAGTCCTGGTACGACAACACGATCGTCGTCTCCCCGACGGACCCGAACACGGTGCTGGCCGGCGGGGTGCGCTACGTCCGGACGACCGACGGCGGCTCGACCTTCTCGACTCCCCCGTTCGCGGGCACGTCGGTCCACGTGGACGCCCACGACCTGCGGTACCAGGGGAGCACCCTCTACATCGGCAACGACGGCGGAGTCTGGGCGACGCCGGACAACGGCGCGACGGGCGCCTCGCGCAACGACGGCCTCGTCGCGAGGCAGTACTACGCCCTCGCCGTGGACCCTTCGCACCGCAACCGGATCATCGCGGGGTCCCAGGACAACGGGACGGACCAGCGAACCGACGCAGGTGGCACGGCGTGGCGACGCGTCGTTGGTAGCGACGGCTTCGAGTGCGCGATCAACCCGAGCGCTCCCGACGTCGCCTACGGGTCGATCCAGTTCGGCGAGATCGGCCGCAGCAAGAACTTCGGGGCGGCCGGGCAGCCGATCTTCTCCGACATCGACCCGCCGTTTTCCGGCGGCGAGGCGGGGCCGTTCCTGACGGTCCTGACGATGCATCCGACCAAGCCCACGACGATCTACACCGGCTCTTACCGGGTCTGGCGCTCGGAGAACGGCGGCGATACGTGGCTGCCGCTGCCGATGACGACGACGGACGGCACGACCTGGTCCTCGACCACGCTCGTGACCGCGATCGCGGTGGCGAGGAGCAACCCGCTCGTCCTGATGATCGCCAAGAGCCGCCAGGTCCTGCGCTCCGCCGACGGCGGGAAGACCTGGGCCAACGCGTCGTCGGGGCTTTCCGGCGCGGTCGTCAACAACCTCGAGATCGACCCGTCCAACGCGAACGTCGCCTACGCGGCGCTGGCCACGACGACCGGCGCCAGCCTGTTCGCAACGGTGGACGGCGGAGCGACGTGGGCCTCCAAGTCCTCGGGGCTTCCGACCTTCGCGGCGCAGGTCGTGCGCGTGGACCCGACGGACCCGAAGACGCTCTACTGCGGCACGGACGTCGGGGTCTACCGCTCGACCGACCAGGGCGCGTCCTGGTCGAAGTTCGGAACCGGCCTCCCCGCGTCCTCCGTCCACGACCTCCGGATCTTCGAGGACGCCTCCGCGCTTCGCGTCGCCACGCACGGCCGAGGCGTCTGGGAGCTCGACGTTCCGCCCACGGGAAACTCGCCGCCCGTCGTCCAGATCGCACCGGCCGGACCCGTGACGGCGGCGCGCGGCTCCTCCGTCGCGTTCTCCGGCTCGGTCCTCGACGCCGACGGCGGCGACTTCGTCTCCGGGACGTGGAGCTTTCCCGACACGTGGGAAACGGTGGACGCCCAGGGCCCGGCTCCGGTGGCCACGCACGTCTTCCAGCGGACCGGCGTCTTCCCGGTCACCCTGGCCGGGCGAGACAGCCACGGCTCGGTCGCGACGGCGACCACGTTCGTCGTCGTCCCCGAGGCGGCCGACGACTGCGGGGCGCCGATCGTCCTCCCCGCGAGGGGGCCGTTCCCCTACACGGTCATCGTCAACAGCGAGGCCGCGACCGCGTCGGCCACCGACATCGCGGTTCCCGCGGCGTGCGCGGCCAACGCGCAGCCCAACTCGCCGTCGCTCTGGTTCGAATTCACGGCCGCCGTCTCGGGCCTCTACGAGTTCTCCACGTGCGGCGGACAGATCGACACCGTCCTCCAGGTATTCACCGGGCCGCCGTGCGGGCCCCTGACGCCGGTCGCCGCCGGGTGCAATGACGACGCGCCGTCCGGCACGCTCTGCGACGGGACGACCTCCTCGGTCGCGTCGGTCTTCCTCGTCCCGGGGCAGACCGCCCGTGTCCAGGTCACCGGCTTTCTGACGACCGACCTCGGAGTCTTCCCGCTGACCGTCCGCCCGCGCGAGCTCTCCGCGTCGATCCCGCGCGCGACCGCGCTGTCCCGCTACGCGGGCTCCACGGCCGGAGGCACGGAGGTCTCGATCTACGGGTTCAACTTCACCGGCGACACGGCCGTGACCTTCGGCGGCGTCGCCGCGGCGGTCACGGTGCTCGACCCCGGCTTCCTGACCGCGGTCATCCCGGCCCATGCGGCGGGGATCGTGGACATCGTCGTCTCCAACTCGGTGGGCTCCGGGCTTCTCGCCGGCGCCTTCACGTACGCCGCCCAGCCCGGCGCGCCCGCGTGCGCGGCTTCCCTCTCGACGCTCTGCTTGAACGCCGGCCGGTTCCGCGTCCAGGTCGCCTGGCGCGTCCCCTCCCAGGGAACCTTCGGCCTCGCCAACGCCGTCCCGATCACCGGCGACACCGGCTCCTTCTGGTTCTTCTCGGACAACAACCTGGAGCTCGTCATCAAGGTCGTGGACGGCCGCGCCTTCAACAACAAGTTCTGGGTCTTCTACGGCGCGCTCTCCAACGTCGAGTACACGATCACCGTCACCGACACCGTGACCGGCGCGGTCAAGACGTACTTCAACCCTGCGGGGACGCTGGCCAGCGTGGCGGACACGGCGGCGTTCGATGGCGGATCGGCGGCGTTTGCGCCGCTCACGCAGTCCAAAGTCCAAAGTCCAAAGTCCAAGGGAGCGGATGTCGCGGCGAAAGCGGATGCGGCGTGCGTGGCGAGCGGGACGGCGCTCTGCCTGAACGGGGGGCGGTTCAAGGTCGAAGTGGCGTGGAGGGTGCCGGCGCAGGGAACGAGCGGCGTCGGGCTGGCCGTCCCGCTGACGTCGGACACCGGCTACTTCTGGTTCTTCTCGGCCAACAACATCGAGCTGGTGATCAAGGTCGTGGACGGCCGCGCCTTCAACAACAAGTTCTGGGTCTTCTACGGCGCGCTCTCCAACGTCGAGTACACGATCACGGTGACGGACACGCTAACCGGGAGCGTGAAGACTTACGTCAATCCGTTCGGACAGCTCGCCAGCGTCGCGGACACAGCCGCGTTCTAATCGCCACCGGCCGCAGTTTTCGCGCCCGCGTCGCGGACGTAGCGGTCCGCCCAGTCGAGCATCTCCGCGAGGGTGTGGAGGATGGACTCGCGGGCGCGGTAGCCGTGCGCCTCGTTGGGCAGGAGGACCAGCCGCGCCGTCCCGCCGTTGCCCCGGATCGCCTCGAAGAGCCGCTCGGACTGGATCGGGAAGGTCCCCGAGTTGTCGTCCGCCTCGCCGTGGATCAGGAGCAGGGGCTTCTTGATGTGGTTGGCGAACGTGAACGGCGAGATCTTCGTATAGAGGTCGGTCGCCTCCCAGTAGGAGCGGCGCTCGGTCTGGAACCCGAACGGCGTCAGCGACCGGTTGTACGCGCCGCTCCTCGCGATCCCCGCCGCGAAGAGGTCGGTGTGGGCCAGGAGGTTCGCCGTCATGAACGCGCCGTAGCTGTGGCCGCCGACGCAGACGCGCCTGGGATCGATCAGGCTCATCGAGTCGAGCTTCTCGATGGCGGCCCGCGCGGACTCGGAGATCTGCTCGACGTAGGTGTTGTTGACCGTCTCGGGATCGCCGACGACCGGCATCGTCGCGTCGTTTAAGACCGCGTAGCCGTGGAGCGCGAAGAAGATCGGCGTTGCCCCGTTCAGCCGGGTGTAGGCGTTCGGCGAGCCGCGGACCTGGCCGGCCGTGTCGGCGTCGGAGTACTCCAGCGGGTATGCCCAGATGAGGAGCGGCAGCCGCGTCCCGGGCTTGTAGTCCGGCGGCAGGTAGAGGGTGCCCGAGAGGGCGACGCCGTCCTTGCGGGTGTAGCGGAGGAGCTGCTTGCTCATCTTCGACACCTGCGGCGTCGTGTCGGGAAAGTCGGTCACTCGCCGGCGGGCGCCCGATTTCAGATCCAGGAGAAAGTAGTTGGGAGCCTCGGTCTTCGACTCGGAGCGGATGAGAACCGACTCTCGGCCCGGAGCGGCGAACGCGACGACCTGCTCGTAGGCGTTCTCCCCGGCCCGGAAGAGCCGCTCGGTCTTTGCCGTCGCGAGGTCGAGCCGGTCGAGGAAGGGCCGGTTGCCCGACTCCGTCGCTCCCAGCCCGGAGAGGTACACCGAGTCTCCATCCTGCAGCAGGACGCGCTGACCGTCGGGACGGTCCTCGAAGACCGGCGAGCCCGGGTCCTTGTAGGCGTCGTTGGAGCTCAGGTCGAACAGCACCTTCGGCGCCGCGGGGGCCCCGAAGGTCACGAGCGAGGTCCTTCGCCACCGCCGGTCGCGGTCGAATTCGGCCAGGACCGCCTGGTCCGCCCGCGCCGTCCAGGCGAGCGACGTGAACCGATGCTCCACCCGGAAGATCTCCTCCGGCGCCTGGTTGAAGGGCGCCGTGAGCCGCATCAGCCGGTCGCGATGCGGGAGTTTCCGCAGCGGATCGCCCCCGTCGAGCGCCTCGACCCAGACGAGGGTCGCCGGTTTCAACGGCTGCCATTCGACCACGCGCGGCCCGAGCGGAACTCCCTGCCGGGGGACCTCGTCGGAGACGGGCAGGTCGGCCACGGTCGCGATCCGCTTGCCGCCGGCGTCGAGCACCTCGACGTCTCTCGCGAACAGGAAGTACGGAACCCGGTACGAGAAGGGGCGCTTCAAACGCCTCACGAGCAGGAAGCGGCCGTCGGGCGAGGCTTCAGCAGAGAGGTAGAGACCGGGCTGCCCGACCGGCGTGACCGCGCCGGACGCCGCGTCCACGAACGCGAGCTGAGAGGTGGCGTAGTGCTGGAAGAGGTCCTCGTCGTGCGCATCCTTCAGGAGGTCCTCGAAGGTCGCCATCTGCGAGACCTTGCCCGCCGTCTCCTGGACGACGGGACCGGCCGGGACCGCCGGCGTGGAGGGAGCGGGCCCTCTCCCGGAGGGAACAAGGGAGGCGAGAAGGCGCCGGTTGTCGCCCATCCAGAGGAACGGTTTGCCGAGCACGTCGTTGACGCGGACCGAGGCGACCGCGCGCGACTTGCCCGTCGCGGCCTCCGCGATCCAGAGCTCGACGCGGTCGCCCGCGTCCCGCGTGAAAGCGATCTGCTTGCCGTCGTGAGACCAGACGGGAAGACCGACCTTCGATCCCTCCGGAAGAGCTACGCGGCGCGGCGAGGCCTCGTCGAAGCGCCGGATTGAGATCCCGGTGAACCTCCGCAGGCGCTGCCGGCTCGAGGTCGCCGTCGCGATCCGCAGCCCCGCCAGCCGCAGGATCGGCTGGGAAACGAAAGCGATCGGAGGATAGCCCTCGTAATCGACGAGGAGGACCGCGTCGCGAGCGGGGCTGACGACGATCTCCGGCGTCGGCGCCGTGTCGATGACCTGGGTGACTTCCTTCGGCGGCAGCCGATACGCCGTGTCCGCGAGCGCCGCGACGGCGAATCCGGCCAGGGCGAGCGTCAGGCAAAAGAGTCTGGGGACACGCATGGCGATCCTCCCGGTCAGCGGGGCATCCCGGTGCCCCAGTAGTTGGCTTCGAAGAACGGCATGTAGTCCTTCTTGGTCAGGGCCTGGAGAAGGCCGGCCACGGACTTCGTCCAGCCGAACTTCCAGCGAAGGGACTTCTGGTACGACTTGAGAAACGTCAGGAAGACCTGGTCGCCGAGCTCCTTGTGGAGGGTGTCGAGGAGGTACGAACCCTTGTCGTAGATCAGCCCGGTCCGGAGCAGGAACTGGCGGTAGAAGTCGCTCGGCACGCGGATGCGGTTGGCGAGCGGGATCGGCGAGGCGTCCGTCGCCGACGCCGCCTGGGACTTCCAGTGCCGCACGAGGTTGTCGTACGCGGACTGGCCCTTGAACGCCTTCAGGAAGAGAGCGGCGCAGTATTCCGCGAAGGACTCCTCCAGCCACTGCTCCTCGAAGCTCGGCATCTTTACGACGTGGCCCCAGTACTGGTGGGCGATCTCATGGGCGAAGCGCTCGTTGACGCCCTGGGAGAAGAGCTGGTTCTCCTCCCCCATCAGCGGATTGAAGGCTTCCTTCGTGATGAAGAGGATGCCGGGCGGGGCCTGGCCGAACCCCCACGTGTTGATCTCGATGATGTTGTACTCCGGGAACGGGAAGGGCCCCAGGAAGTTCTGGTAGTACTGGATGATTCCGAACGCGAGGTCGGTGAGCTGCTTGCCGGCCCGGTCGTTGCGCATTGCGTAGGTCGCCACCCGAATCGTCACGCCCTCGCGGGTCTCCTCACGGACCTCGTACCTACCCGCCGCCACGGCCGGCGTCGAGATCGGCTTGTCCGTCCGGGTCTCGACGACGTTGTCGCCTCCCTCGCTCTTTCGCGAGACCGTCGCGCCCGAGGCGAAGGGCACGAATGGCTTCTTGACGCGGATGACCGCGTGCCACGTGAAGAACTGCCCGTTCAGCTCGGGCTGGGGGAACCAGTCGCCGCCGCCCAGCCCGAGCTCCCAGAAGTTGTCCCCGCCCGGCCGGACCAGGAAGTCCCCCTCGATCTCGAAATGGATCTTCGCGGAGGCCCCTGCTTCCACCGGCGCCGGCATCTCCACCGCGATCTCGTGGAAGCGGTGGTCGTGGGAAAGCGCGCGGCCCGAATCGTCCGTCACGTTGCGAACGCGGAGGAACCTCGTTTCCCATCCGTTGGATCCCACGGGGACGGAGAGGGAGTTGTACAGGCCGAACCGGAAGAGCTTCTGGCCCTGGCCCTGCGGAACGATCGTCTCGACGACGGAGAGCGAGGCGTCCTTTCCCGCCGACGCGTTCAGCGCCAGGTCCACGTCGGTCAGGACGTACCGCGGCAGGAGCAGATCGCGCCGGTCCCTCCCGATGGGCTGATCCGAGAGGACGGTTGGATAGAGGAGCCTTCCTCGGTCTCCGCCCGTTCCGGGGGTGTCAAGCTGTACGAGCGTCTCGGAATGGCTCTCGAGTCCGTCCCAGGAATACGCCAGCTTCTCCTTTCCGCCGTCCATGAAGGCGACGGCGGCGGCGGCCGTGGGGTCGTCGATCGCCTGCTCCGCGAAGAGGTGCGAGTAGGGCCGGATCTGGGCCCGGCGGAAGAGCTCGCGCAGCTTCGCGAACCCGGGCTCGAGCGAGGCGCCCGAGCCGGCGGGCAGCTCCGGCATCGGGCGTCCGGCCGTGAGAAACAGCACTCTTTCGAAACTGTCGCGCAGGACGACGGCTTTCTCCGTCTTCTCCGCCGCGAGGCCCGTCGCCTTCTTCACGTTGAACAGAACGACCGGGAACTCGACCGGGTCTTCCGATCGGTACTCGAGCGCTCCCGTGCCCTGGAAGAAGACCCCTACGACCGCGTCGCCCGCCTTGACACGGGCGGCGCTGCCGGACTTGCAGGTCAAGGCCAGGTGGCCCGACGTGAGCTTCCAGGCCGAGACCGGCGAAGACGTCTCTTCGACGCGGAGTGTCTCAAATCGCTCGACCGTCTCCGCGAGGTTTCGTTCCGGAACTGCCGCCAGGGCGCGCGGCGACCCCCATGCCGCCGCGGCGATCACCAGGATTCCGAGACGGGAGGCCTTCACGTGGCTCCATTCTATGCGGGCTCCTCCAGCGCGCCGGGCTTACAATCGCGGCGCATCCCATGCCGCTGCAACCGGGCGTGAAGCTCGGCAGCTTCGAAGTTCTGGGTCCGCTGGGCGAGGGCGGCATGGGCGAGGTCTACCGCGCCCTCGACACGCATCTGGGCCGGGAAGTCGCGATCAAGGTCCTGCCCGCGGCGTTCGCGGCCGATCCGGAGCGGTCCGCGAGGTTCGGCCGCGAGGCCAGGCTCCTTGCGACGATCAACCACCCCGCCATCGCCGCCGTCTACGGCGCCGAGCACTTCGACGGCGTCCCCTGCATCATCATGGAGCTCGTTCCGGGCCAGACGCTCGCGGAGATCCTGGCGCGCGGGCCGCTGGCGATGGCCGAGGCGCTGGAGCTCGCCGGCCAGCTCGCAGACGCCCTCGAGGCCGCGCACGAGCGCGGCGTCATCCACCGCGACCTGAAACCGTCGAACATCAAGGTCACGCCCGACGGGAAGGTCAAGGTCCTCGACCTCGGCCTGGCCAAGGCGATCGAGCCCGTCTCCTCGCCGGACGAGCCGTCGCGATCCACGACGGTGTCTCTCGGGGAGACGACGCCGGGTGTCGTTCTCGGAACCATCGCATTCATGAGCCCCGAACAGGCGCGCGGAAAACCAGTGGACAAGCGCACCGACATCTGGGCCTTCGGCTGCATCCTCTACGAGATGCTCACCGGCCGCCGCGCCTTCACGGGCGACAACACTGCCGACGTCTTTACAGCGATTCTTTCCGCCGAGCCGGACTGGTCCGCGCTTCCTCCAAAGACGCCGGACCGCCTCCGCGAGCTGCTCGCGCTCTGCCTGCGGAAGGACGCCCGCCAGCGCCTGAGGGACATCGGCGACGCGCGCACCGAGATCGATCGGATCCTCGCGGGCGATTCGAAGGTCTCGGCCGTCGTCACACCGCATCCCGAGCCGAAGAAGCGGAGCTGGGTCCCGATCCTGCTCGCGGCAGCCGTCGTTGTCGCCGGAGCCGCATGGCTCTGGCTCCGCCCCCGGCCGCCGGCCGCTTCGGGGAAGACGGGAGACCGGTCACTCGTCGTGATGCCGGCGAAGATCGCGAGCGACGTCTCCGGCGGCCAGGTCCTCGGGGACGGCCTCGTCGAGACGTTGAGCGTGCGCCTGACCAAGGTCCCCGGAATCCAGGTCGTGACCCCCGTGGCCGCGGTCGCGGCATCCGACAAGGATTCGGATCCGTTCGGAGCGGCGAAGAGGGTCGGAGCCGACCTCGTCCTGAACCCATCGGTCGTCCGAAACGGCGATCGCGTCCGATTGATCTATTCCGTCTGGAACGTCGAGACCCGATTCCAGGAGGCCGGGGACACGATCGATGGAAGCCCCTCCGATCTCTTCGGCATGCAGGACGAGCTTTGCGAGCGGGTCGCCACCGCTCTCAAGCGGCCGCTGCCGGCGAGGCGGACCCCGCGGCCGGGCGGACTGGAGACCGCCAGCCAGCAGCAGCGCTACACCCTCGCCCTGGGGAACCTCCAGCGAAGCGACCGCAAGGCCTCCGTCGAAGAAGCTGCAAAGCTTCTCGAGGAGCTCGGCGGCGAGGCGCCGTCCTCGCCGCTGCCTCCGGCCGCGCTGGCGCGCGCCGACCTTTCGCTCTACCTCCTCACGAAGGACAAGGCGTGGGCCGAGAAGGCGCAGAAGAACGCGGAGCGCGCCCGGGAGCTCGATCCCGAGCTGCCCGAGACCCACGTGACCCTCGGCGAGCTCTGGACGCGGACGGGCCGCGCCGCCGAGGCGATCCCGGAGCTCCAGAAGGCGCTTCGCGTGCAGCCCAACCAGATGGACGCGCTCCTCGGACTCGCGGCGGCCTACCATTTCGCGGGACAGGACGTGGAAGCCGAAGCGGCCTGCCGCCGCGCCATGGCGCTCCAGCCGGGTTACTGGGCGAGCTACAACCTCCTCGGCGGCTTCTACTATCGGAGGGGGAACTACTCGGCCGCCGCGCAGATGTTCGAGCGCGTCGTGCAGCTGACTCCGGACAATCTCCGCGGCTACAACAACCTCGGAGGCGCCTACCAGCAGGCGGACCAGTTCGACAAGGCAAGGCAGGCCTACCTTGCGTCGATCCGGGTCAAACCGAGCGACGGCGCGTACAGCAACCTCGGCTCCCTCGAGTTCCTCCTGGGCCGGTACCGCGAGTCCGCGGAGGCCTTCGAGAACGCCATCAAGCTCACGCCCGGGAAGTCTCTGTACTGGCGCAACCTCGGCGACGCCTGCCGTTGGACCCCGGATCAGAAGGCCCGGGCCGCCGACGCCTACCGCAAGGCCGTCACGCTCGCCGAGCAGGCACTTTCCGTCAACAACAAGGACGTCTCCGAGCACCTGACCGTGGCCGTGAGCCAGGCGAAGCTCGGCGACGTGACCAAGAGCCGGGCGGCGCTGGCGAGGGCGCTGGAGCTTTCGCCGGCGGATCCCAACACGCTCTACCAGGCGGCCGTCGTGGCGAACCTCGAGGGAAAGCCGGACGACGCGCTGCGATGGATCGCGAAGGCGCGCGAGAAAGGGCTCGGGAAGCAGCAGTTCGAGCGGGACCCCGAGCTCCAGAATCTCCGGAAGCTCCCGGCGTTCCAGGAAGCGATCAACGCACCGAAAGGGAAAACGTGATTCTCTTTCGAGTTACGTAAGGAGGAGGCGTATGCGTCTGTCCATTAGATCCATCCCCCGGTGGATCCTTCTCGTCTTCCTCGGATGCCCGTTCTTCGTGGGCTGCTGCAGCCAGGCGCTCCTGAAGAAAGTCGGTGACATCAAGAAGAAGACCAACGCTCCCGACGTCGCCCTGATCGTCCTCGGAGATAGCCAGGTCTACTTCCCGGATACCCAGCTCGTCCACCCGCAGCAGCACATCGTCGTCTGGATCGCCATGGCGGACAAGCTCGAAGTCACCTTCAAGGATCCGAGCCTTCCGAAACCCGTTTGTCCGACCGAGGTCCCGTTCCTCTGCTACATGGAGAACCCCTTCCCCAACACCGTTCCAAACCACCAGAAATACAAGTACACGGCCAGGCTCTGGTGCGGCGGAAAGGAACTTCCGAAGATCGATCCGGAGGTCGAGATCGTGTTCTAGCGGCCCGGCGGCGGGGGGACCTTACAATCCCCGCAACCCATGTCTCTGAAACCGGGCGTCAGACTCGGCAGCTTCGAGGTCCTGGGGCCGCTCGGAGCGGGCGGCATGGGTGAGGTCTACCGCGCGCTCGACACGAACCTCGGCCGCGAAGTCGCCATCAAGGTCCTTCCCGCGGCGTTCGCCAGCGACCCCGGGCGAGCGGCGAGGTTCGAGCGCGAGGGCCGCCTTCTCGCGACGATCAATCACCCGGCGATCGCGGCGATCTACGGCGCGGAGCAGTTCGACGGAGTTCCCTGCATCATCATGGAGCTCGTCCCCGGAGAAACACTGTCCGAGGTCCTGGCGCGCGGGCCCGTTCCGATCGCCGAAGCGCTCGACCTCGCCCGGCAGCTCGCCGAAGCGCTCGAGGCCGCGCACGAACGTGGCGTGATCCACCGTGACCTGAAGCCCTCCAACATCAAGGTGACGCCGCAGGGGAAGGTCAAGGTCCTGGACCTGGGCCTCGCCAAGGCGGCCGAGCCGTCCTCCATCGACGACCTATCCCGCTCCCCCACGCTCCCCCTCGAGGAGACTCGCCCGGGAGTCGTCCTCGGCACCGTCGAGTTCATGAGCCCCGAGCAGGCCCGCGGAAGAGAGGTGGACAAGCGCACCGACATCTGGGCCTTCGGCTGCATCCTCTACGAGATGCTGACCGGCCGCCGCGTCTTTACCGGCGGGAGCGTGGCGGACGTCTTCACCGCGATCCTCTCTTCCGAGCCCGACTGGAGCGCCTTGCCCCCCGCCACTCCGCCGCGCCTGCGCGAGCTTCTCGCGCGGTGCCTCGAGAAGGATGCCCGCCGACGGCTGCGCGACATGGGCGACGCCCGCGCCGAGATGGAACTGCGCTCCGCCGAAGTGCCCGCCGCCGCGGCGCCGATTCCTCGAGGGCCGTCGAGGCGCCGCGCGCTGGCGGCGGGAGTCGCCGTGGCGACCCTCCTGGCGGCCATCGCGATCGTGTGGCGCCTGCGCCCACCGGCCGCGCGGCCGGCCGGCGGAACCGGATACAGGCAGCTCGCCGTGCTCCCCTTCCGGGATCTCACCGGGGACGACAGCGCCAGGCTCATGGGACTGGGATTCGTCGAGACCGTAAGCGTTCGCTTGACGGGTCTGCCCGGCGTGCAGGTGATCACACCGAGCGCCGTCGTCGCCGCAGTGGACGCCAACAAGGAGGACCTCGTCGCGGCGCGCGCGCTCGGGGCGAGCGTCTTCGTCGCCGGCACCTTCCAGCGCCAGGTGGACCGCGTCCGCATAACCTATCGAGTCGTCGAAGTGAGCCCGGAGAAGCAGATCGCGGCCCGGGCGCTGGACGGCTCGACTTCGAATCTCTTCTCTCTCCAGGACGAGTTGGCGGACGGAGTCGCTCGGGACCTGAAGCTCCCGGGCGCCCGGCGCCGCCTGGGCCCGTCCCCCGAGCTGGACGCATCCCAGCAGGCCCAGTACCTGCAGGCCGTTGGTCTCCTGCAGCGGTACGACCGACACGACGCGATCGAGGGCGCTCTCGAGATCCTGAACCGGCTCGCCGCGGCTCGCCCCGATTCCGCGCTGGTCCAGTCGGCGCTCGGAAGGGCGAAGCTCGCGCGGTTCTTCCTCACGAAGGACCGGGCCTGGGCGGACGGCGCCATCGCGGCGGCCGACTCCGCCCGATCGCTCGATCCGGATCTGCCGGAGGTGGACGTCACGGTTGGTCAGGTCCGCAACGCGACGGGGCGCGCGCCGGAGGCGGCCGAGGCCTTCCGCCGGGCTCTCGCGGCCAACCCCGACGATTTCGAGGCGCTGCTCGGCCTGGGCAGCGCCCTCGGGAAGACGGGGGACAACGCCGGGGCCGAGTCCTCGCTGCGACGGGCGATCGCGCTGCAGCCCTCCTCCTTCGCCGCGTACAACCAGCTCGGGGCTTTCTACGCGCGCCTCGGCCGATACCGCGACGCCGCCGAGATGTTCCAGCACGCCTCCCGGCTGGCGCCGGACAGCTACTGGGCGTGGAGCAACCTAGGAGGAGTCCTCACGATGGTCTGCGACTTCCAGCCCGCGCTGGACGCGTTTCGCAGGGCGCTGGCCATCCGGCCCAACGACGCGGTCGCCGCCTCCAACCTGGGGGTGACGCAGCTCTGGATGGGCAGGTACGACGACGCGGCCGCGTCGCTGGAGCTCGCGGCCCGCGCCAACCCCAATGACTTCCGGATCCAGACGAACCTCGGGGATGCCCGCCGCGCGGCCCGGAAGGGAGGCAACCCCGCCGAGAACTATGAGCGGTCTCTCGCGCTCGCCCGGGACCAGCTCCGCCTCGACGCGAAGGACGCGCAGGCGCACTCCTACGCGGCCACGAGCCTCGCCAAACTGGGACGCAGGGCGGAAGCGGACGCGGAGATGAAGCAGGCACTGGCGATCGACGCGAAGGACCCCGGCATCCTCGTGGACGCCGCTGTCGTCGCCGCGCTATCCGGCCGCAGGGAGGAAGCGATCGGCTGGCTTCGCAAGGCGGTCGAAGCGGGATATTGTCGGGGCATCATCGCCCGTCAGGAGGAGTTCGAGCCCTTCCGGAAGACCCCGGAATTCCAGGGGATCATCGCCGCGCCGCCCAAGGCGGCCGGCTCTTGAAGGAGGAGGAGGAACCCATGGCAAAAGGAGCTCGCACCTGGATTCTCCTGGTCGTTCTCGTCGTGGGCGCCACGGGGTGGCTCATCAGCCAGGAGGCAGCGAAGCCGACCCCGGCCGCCCAGGCCAACGTAGCGCAGACCGCTCCCGGGCCCAGCAAGTACCCGACCCCGACCGGTCCGCCTCCGAAGGCGAAGAACTGGACATTGATCGTCGGACCGGATCCGTGCACGGTCCAGGAGGGCGGCAAAGATGTTCCAGTCGCCGTCATCACGAGAGGCACGCACAGCATCAAGTACCAGGCTAACGCGAACCAGTACCTGGGCATCATCGTTCACTCCCCCGCGACCAACCGGACCGCACCGGCACCCTTCAAGAAGATGACCTTCGCGGGAGTGGACCAGGACGGCTCGTACATGTGGCAACTCTGGTGCGAGAAGAGCATGTGCATGACCGGTCCCGCGGTCTCGGGCTCCGTGGGCGGTTACTGGCCGACGGACCAGATCCTCGACGGCAAGAAGTGCGACGCGGGGATCATCATCCAGCCGTAAGACACGCATCGAGCGAGCCGGCCCCAAAAAGCCGGCCCGCTCGAACCATTACTTCTTTTCTTGGAAGACGACGTCGTCTTTCGGGAGGACGACTTCTTCCGAGGAACCTTGCCGCCTTCGCGCCGGGCCTCGGAGAGGCCGATGGCGATGGCCTGCCTCCGGCTCGTCACCTTCTTGCCGGATCGGCCGGAGCGCAGCTTGCCCTGCTTGCGCTCGCGCATCGCGCGCTCGACCTTCTTTCCCGCCTTCTTTCCGTACCTGGCCATGGAACCTCCTGCTTCCGAACCTGCAAGAGCCGATCCGCTGAAAAAAAGAAAAGCCCCGGCGGACGTGACGCCGCCGGAGCTCTCGGCAACTCTGGTTGTGAAGCTCTACTCGGATCCCTCGTAGCTCTCTTCCTCGGAGTCGTGCCGGTCGCCCGGACGCGAACCCTGGGACCCGGATTCGGATCCGCTGCTCGGGTTGCGGGAGCCGCGGGAGCCGGAGCCGCCGGGGTGGGATCCGCCGGTGTTCTGGGAGCCGCTGGACTTGCTCCGGGAGCCTTGCGAGCCCGAGCGCCCGGGCGACTGCGATCCATCGCCGCCCTGACCCTCGTTCATCCCCTCCCTGTCCCGATTTTCGTTCGCCATGGAAAAACTCCTTGAAAACCTGATCGCGGGACGAGATTGGCCCGCACTGCTTTCGGTTGCAGAAAACATGCCGGGGAATCTCGCTTCACGGCTCCTTTTTCTTCCGGATCACCGTGATCCGTCCGTCGGGCTCGAGGTACGCGAGCTTGACGTCTTCGGGCGACTCGACGTTCTCGCGGCGCAGCGCGGTCAGCAGCTCCTGGTGCGTGAGGAGCTCCGAGTTCATCACCTTCCAGTGGATCCGGCCGTTGCGGATGAGGACCTCGGGCCTCCCTTCGATGAGCACGCGCAGCTTCCTCGAGCGGTACGCGAGATAGTCGAAGAGGTAGGTCATCGCGAGCAGCGTCACGGCCGCCACACCGGCGACGGCAAGCGAGGGGTCGCCGGCGTTCATCGCGGGGCCGACGGTCCGGGCGAGCAGGAGCATGCCGAGGAACTCCATCGGGGTCCAGCGGCCGATCTCCCTCTTTCCGAACAGCCGCATCGCGACCAGGAGGAAGACGTAGATCAGGCAGACGCGAAGGACGATCTCGAGAAGTGGAACCTTGGGCTCGAACAACAGGGCCTCCGTCGAAAGGCCACGGCGCCCGTTCGGCCGGAGAAAACGAACGGGCCCTCCGGTCCCGCGAGGGGGCCCCGGAGGGCGCGAATGCTCAGGTCGTTATCCGGTTCGCCGCGCTCAGTCCCAGCACCAGGAAGAGCAGGAACAGCACACCGAAGATCAGCGCGAAGACCTTGGCGAGTGCGAAAGAAGCTCCCGCGATGCCGGTGAATCCCAGCAACGCCGCGATGAGCCCGATCACAAAAAATGTCAGGGCCAACTTCAGCATGTCTCCACCTCCGCGAGGAGTGGACTGCGAAAGTCGTGCCCGCTGGCGCGACTTTGGCATTGAACACTTTGCGTGAGGCGCGGCAAGCGCTCACGGATCTTCCGAATAACGAAGAGCCAGGCGGAGCGATCGCGGACACCTGGCCGGGAACCGACCTCGTCACGACGAGCGGGCTGGGACACCACAAGATCCTCCGCGGCGCGGAGGTCATCGCGCGCTCGGTCGACTTTTGCAGGCTCCGGCTCGCTCCCCCGCGCCGGCTGCGGCTCGTCTACGAGGCGCCCAGGCTGGCGGGACTGGCGGGAGCAGTGGCGTGACGTGGCCGGCGCTGGCAGAGCCCTTGCTCTAGGCCTCTTCGGAGGACATCGATGAGAGCGATTTGGAGCGGCCACATCACCTTCGGGCTGATCTCCATCCCTGTGGGCCTGCACGCGGCGGTCGAGTCGTCCGAGCACGTCTCCTTCCGCCTCCTCCACAAAAAAGACATGGCCCCTATCCGCTACAAGAAGTTCTGCAGCAAGGAGGACGTGGAGGTCCCCAACGACGAGATCGTGAAGGGCTACGAGGTCTCCAAGGGCCGCTACGCCGCCATCGAGAAGGAGGAGCTCGAGGAGGTCCGAAAGGAAGTCGGCGAGGGAGGACGGTCGATCGACGTGCTCCAGTTCGTGGACTTCGCCTCGATCAACCCGCTGTCCTTCGACAATCCCTACTACGTGACTCCTCAGAAGGGGGGCGAGAGGGCGTATTCCGTCCTGCGGGACGCGCTGGCGGAAACCCGCCGCGTCGGCATCGCGAAGTTCTTCCTGAGGACGAAGCCGCTGCTCGCGGCGCTGATCCCGGGGCAGCGGGCCCTCGCCCTCGAGGTCCTGCGCCCCTACGAGGAGATCCGCGATCCTTCCAAGCTGGACGTCCCCTCGACCTCGGCGAAGCCCGCGGAGGTCAAGATGGCGGAGACGCTCATCGACCAGATGTCGGAGGAATGGGACCCGACCCACTATCCCAACGAGTACCGCAAGGCCCTGCAGAAGCTGCTCGCCTCCAAGCGCAAGTTCGCCGTCGCGCCCGAGGCGCCACGCGGAAAGAAGAAGGAGGCGGAGGTCGTGGACCTCATGGAGGCGCTGCGCCGATCGATTGGAGAGAAGGGCGGCCGCGCGAAGCCGAAGCGAAGCGCAACGGCGAGGCGCGGGGCCGCCTAGGAGATGAGAGGAGTGGATTCGATGAAGAGAAAGGAAGGGATCCTGGGAGGCGTCGGGATCGGAGTCGCGCTCGTCGTCGCGCTCGGCGCGGTCTCCTTTCTGGTGAAAGCAGGCTGGACCGGCTTCGGCCATCCGCGGCTGCTTCCGGGCGAGGATCCGGCAAGGCGTCCGCCCGCGGTGCGCGCGCAAACCGCACCGCTGCCCGAAAACTTCGACCAACTCTGCCGCGCGGCCGGGATCTGAGAAAGAGTCGACGGTCGACGGTCAACAGTCGACAATGACCGGAGATGGTTTCGCTTGGCTTAATTCTCGCAATATCACCCTTGAGTTCCCGGCTGCCGCGGGGAGAGAGCCGGGGGAAAAAGGAGGGGGAAAGTGCTCTGGACGATATTCGTGGTTCTCCTGGTTCTCTGGCTGCTCGGATTCTTCGCCTTCCACGTCACCAGCGGCTTCATTCACCTGGTCCTCGTCGTCGCCGTCATCGTTCTGATTCTCGGCCTGGTGCGCAGGGGCCCGTAACTTCGGGCTCGGCCTCGGACTGACCGTTCGGTAATCGACCGGGAGGGACTCGCCCCTCCCTTTTCGTTGTCGGAGAATTCAGCCGCGATCGCGGGCGTGGTTCCAGGCGTCGCGGACGGCCTCGCGCACGTCCTCCCAGTCCATTTCGCCGGAGGAGAGCTCGTACGTCCAGCGCCGCTCGAGCTCCATTTCGACGTCCTCGAATTCGGTCGCCTCGTCGCCGATGCCTGCGGCGCTCTGCCAGCCCAGCCGGAAGCCGGGCTCGTAGTGCTCGTAGGGGCGGCCTGGCTGGTACCAGGGGCGCCTCTCGAAGTGCTCCCGCCAGTAGTCGCCTTCCGCGGTCTCGTCGAGGTCCTCGCCGGCGGCTAGCCCGCCGGTCCCGATCGCCTCGCCGCGATCGATCCCCAGCCCGGTCGCGGTGCCTGTAACGATTTCCCGGAACGATCCGTCCTCGTTTCCAGTGGAGGCCATGGTCTCGGCGTCGTCTTCGGCGGCGGCCTCGGTGGTCATGCCGCGCCGGAGCGTGTCTTCGGCATCGTGGGGGCGGGCCTTTCGGTCGGAATCCTTCGCCATCTCGTCTTTCGAGGGAGCAAGACACATGCCGCGGCGCCACCGCTGAGTTATCCTTTTCTCCGGTCTGCCGCACAAGGAGGAAGCATGAAGGTCTCGAGGTTTTTCCTGGCAATCACGGTCCTCGTTACGGTCGCTTCATCCGCCGCCGCCGAGGAGAAGAAGACCCCCTGGAAGATGACCGGACAACTCGAGGAAGCCTGCTCCTGCGACGCCGCCTGCCCCTGCTGGTTCGACTCGAAGCCGACGAAAATGAACTGCAGCGGGGGCCAGGTCTTCTTCATCGAGAAGGGGACCTACGGGAAGGTTCCGTTGGACGGCCTCGCGGTCGCGTTCATGGGCCAGAGCCCGGACGGCCAGTCGATGATGGGCTCGATGGGAAACTGGAACTTCGTCAACATCTACATCGACGAGAAGGCCAACCCCGCCCAGCGCAAGGCGCTCGAGGAGATTGCGAAGGCCACGATGCCTCCGGCGGCTCCGCCCGAGAAGACCCGGATCGCCTACCTCCCGATCACCCGGAAGATCGAGGGCTCCGAACACGTCGTCACGATGGGGAGCTTCGGCAGCTTCTCAGGCCACCTGATGCCCGGCGGGATGGGGGCCGCCGCGCCGAAGCTCGCCAACTCGCCAGGGGCCGACCCGATCCACAAGGAGTACAGCCAGGGGCGCACGACGAGGCAGACCTACACCGACTCCGGCCAGAAGTGGGACTGGGCGAACTCGAACTACATGTACGCCACCTTCAACGTGACGAGCGAGGACTACGAGAAGTTCCTCGCCTCGATGATGCAGGAGATGGAGAAGGCGAAAGCGAAGAAGTAAACCGGGGAAACCTCGAAACCCCGTCCGGTTGGCGGCGTAACAGGAGACGATGACAGCTCGCGCCCGGGCGGGGTTGACCGCCCTTCTCCTGGCGGCAGCGGGATTCGCTCCGGCGGCCGCCCCCCCGCCCCTCGAGAATCGCATCCCCGCCCTGATGAAGGACGGCGGCGTTCCGGGGTTGGCCATCGCGGTGGTCCGGGACGGCCGGATCGACTGGCAGGAATCGTTCGGCGTCCGCGACGCGGCCGGGTCCTCCCCCGTGGACGAGAACACGATCTTCGAGGCGGCCTCCCTCTCCAAGCCGGTCTTCGCGTACGCGGTCCTCAAGCTCGCCGACGCGGGGAAGATCGACCTCGACGCCCCTCTGACGAAGTACCTGCCCGGCGACTACGTCGAGGACCCCCGCATCAAGGCCATCACGGCGCGGATCGTGATGTCGCACAGCACCGGCTTCCCCAACTGGCGCCCGGACGGACAGCGCCTGAAGATCGCCTTCGATCCGGGAGAGAGGTTCAGCTACTCGGGCGAGGGCTTCGTCTACCTCCAGAAAGCCGTCGAGAACGCGACCGGCCAGACGCTCGACGCGCTCGTGCGCCGCCTCGTGTTCGAGCCGCTTGGGATGAAAGACAGCAGCTACTCCTGGCAGGAGCGCTTCGAGGGGCGCAAAGCGACCGGGCACGACGCCGTCGGCACTCCGCGGCCGCTTCGCCGGCCCGCCGAGGCGAACGCCGCGGCGAGCCTCCACACGACGGCGGGCGACTACGCCCGGTTCCTCGCGGCCGCGCTCGTCGGCGCCGGCCTGCGCAAGGAGACGGCGGCCGAGATGATCCGGGCGCAGGTCCACGTGGACGAGGCCTGCCAGAACTGCGTCACGAGCAAGCCCTCCGGGCGCCTGTCGAAGGAGATCGGGTGGGGGCTCGGCTGGGGGCTGGAGGAGACCGAGGACGGAACGGCGATCTGGCACTGGGGCGACAACGGCGGGAGCGGCTTCCACTGCTACGTCGTCGGGTACCCGAAGCGCCGCCTGGGCGTCGTGGTCTTCACCAACAGCGTCGGCGGGCACGGCATCATCCCCGACATCGTCACGGCGGCGATCGGCGGCCGCCATCCTGCGATCGCGTGGCTCGACTACGAACGCTGGGACTCGCCGGCCCGGGCGTTCTTTCACGACGTCGCGGCGCGCGGGGAGCCGGCGATCGCCGCCTACCGCGAGAAGAAGCGCTCGGACCCTTCCTCCGCGCTGAAGGAGCCCCAGGTCAACCGCGTCGGCTACTGGCTGCTCGGGCAGAAGAAAATCCCCGAGGCGATCGCCGTCTTCGAGATGAACGTTGCCGACTTCCCGTCGTCCTGGAACGTCCATGACAGCCTGGGCGAGGCGTACGCCGAAGCCGGCCAGCGCGACAAGGCGATCGCCAGCTACGAAAAGTCCCTCGAGTTGAACGCCGGCAACACCAACGGCGCCGAGCACCTCCGCAAGCTCAAGGCCGCAAGCTAGGCCTTCGCGCCCGGCGGGCCGCAACAGAACCGGGCTCTGCAGCGTCTTCTCCTCCGGCGGGGAGGTGCTCATGAAATGGTCCCCTTCGGGTCCTCGTCTGCCGGTGCTCTTCGCGTCGCTGACCGCCGCCGCGGCGCTGGGAACGGGCAGCGCGCTGCTCGGCTCCTGCGGCCCCTTCAACGACTTCACCGACCCGGCGTTCTGCTCCTCCGTCCTGGAGATCTTCTACGCCGGCATCACCACCGGAACCACACCCACGACCTATGACCCCTCCGATCCGGTCATCCGACTCCAGATGGCGGCGTTCCTCTCGCGCACCGTGGACGCGGTTCTCAAGCGCGGCGGCCGGAGGACGGCGCTCGGGCAAACCTGGCCGTCGGAGGAGGTGGCGCTCTCCGTGACGACGGTCGGCATCTCTCCCGGCGGCGTCCAGTTCGACGGCGAGGACCTGTGGGTCTCCAACTTCGGCACGGTCTCGAGGGTGCGGGCCAGCGACGGCAGGCTCCTTGAGACGTGGACCGGCGCCGCGAGCGCCGACGGCGTGGTCTCCGCGATGGGACAGGTTCTCCTGACCGCACAGACGAGTCCGGGCAAGCTTTATTGGATCGATCCGAGCCGGCCGGCGGGGGCCGTCGCGACCGTCGCCACCAACCTCGGCGACCAGTCCAACGGCCCTGCCTTCGACGGAGGCCGAATCTGGACGGCCAACGTCGGCTCGGTATCGATCGTGACGCCGGCGGTCTCGGCTCCGTGGACCGTCACGACCGTCTCCACCGGCTTCACGCATCCCGTCGGGGCGCTTTACGACGGATCGAACGTCTGGGTGACGGACTACGGCGCCGCCGCGCTCCGCAAGCTCGACTCCAGCGGCGCGATCCTGCAGAGCGTCACGGTCGGCATTCTTCCGACGTTTGCCGTCTTCGACGGAGCAGGCATCTGGGTCCCCAACCAGGGCGACAACTCCGTCACCGTCGTCCGCGCGTCGAGCGGCGCGGTCCTCGCGACCCTGACGGGAAACGGATTGAGCACCCCGAGCTCGGCAGCGTTCGACGGTGAGCGGATCCTCGTCGCCGACTCGGGAGTCGCCCGGGTGTCGCTCTGGAAGGCCGCGGACCTGACGCCTCTCGGGTTCATCACGACGGTGGCCGGCAGTACTCCATTCGGCGCCTGCAGCGACGGCATCCACTTCTGGGTCACGCTGAGCACGATCGGCCAGCTCGCGCGTTTCTGAGGCGCCATGGAGAACTTTCGTTCCGCTGCGCCGCGGCTCCGGGCCCTCGCCGGGCTCTGCCTGGCCGCAGCGATCCTCTCGGGCGCCGGCGGCCCGCTTCTCGCCCTCTGCGGCCCGTTCACCGACGTGTCGGACGCCGCGTTCTGCCCGTTCGTCCTGGAGATCCTCACGCTGGGGATCACGACGGGCACGACTCCGACGACTTACGATCCCGCCGCGGCCGTGACGCGCCTGCAGATGGCGGTGTTCCTCTCGCGAACGGTCGATGCCGTCCTCCAACGCGCCAGCCTGAGAACGGTCCTCGGCCAGATCTGGCCCGCGAGGTCCAGCGCGGGAGGAGCCTCCTTCAACAAGGCGGCATCCCCGGCGCTTCTTCGCTCCGACGGCTCGGACGTGTGGGTCGCTCTCCATGCCCGCAACGCCGTGGCTCGAGTCCGCGGCAGCGACGGGACGCTCCTGGAGACATGGACCGGGGCCAACGGCGCCTACGGCGTGCTGGTAGCCCTGGGGCAAGTCATCGTCGATGGGGACACGACGCCGGGGGTGCTGTGGCGGATTGATCCGGCCAAGCCGGCCGGTGTCGTGGATCTCGTCTCGACGCTCGGCATCGGCGCCTCGGGAATCACGTTCGACGGCTCCCGGATCTGGACCGCCAACACCAGTGGCTCCGTCTCGATCGCGACGCCGGGGGCGACGACTCCGTGGACGGTCACGACGGTCACCGCCGGCTTCACCGGGCCGCTCGGAGCGCTCTACGACGGGGCAAACGTCTGGGTCACGGACAACGCCTCCGGTCTCCTCTTCAAGCTCGACGGCGGGGGGACGATCCTCCAGACGATCACGACCGAAGGCTCTCCGGGCCATCCTGCGTTCGATGGCGAGAACCTCTGGGTTCCGACCGACGGCGCGGTCTCCTCGGTCCTGGTCGTCCGGGCGAAGACGGGCGCGGTCCTCGCAACGCTTACGGGAAACGAACTACTGGATCCCAGAGCGGCCGCCTTCGACGGCCAGCGCGTCCTCGTCACGTCTTTCAACCCGCGGCAAGTTTCGCTTTTCAAGGCCGCCGACCTGACGGCGATCGAGAGCTTCAACCCGGGGATCTTCAACAGCCCCTTCGCGGCCTGCAGCGACGGCGCCTCCTTCTGGGTGACCGCTTACGGAACGAACCTCACGCCGGACACGGTCCTTCGGTTCTAGTCAGGAAGGTGCTTGGATGAGGAAGAAGGCCGCTCTCGGACTCGCCGGTGCGCTCTTCGCGTGTCTCACCGCCGGCGCCGCACACACGCTCCTCGGCACCTGCGGCCCCTTCACCGACGTGTCCGACGTTGCCTTTTGCCCGTTCGTCCTGGAGATCTTCACGCTGGGAATCACAACGGGGACGATGCCGACCACGTACGATCCGTCGTCCAACGTGACGCGCCTCCAGATGGCGGCGTTCCTCTCGCGGACGGTGGACGGAGTCCTGACGAGAGGGAGTGCCCGGGCGGCGCGGGGCCGGTTCTGGCCGTCGCAGGGCTCGCAGGGGCTCGCGGTCACGACGCTGGCCTGGTACGGGGGCGACGTCAAGTCCGACGGTTCGGACCTCTGGGTCGCCTCTTACGGGCTCGTCTCGCGGGTGCGTGCGAGCGACGGCCGGGTCCTGGAGACCTGGGACGGGGACGCCGGAGGAACCGGCGTGCTCGTGGCGCTCGGGCAGATCTTCGTCGGCGGCTGGACCAAACCGGGCAGTCTTTATCGCCTCGACCCGAGCCAGCCGGCGGGCACCGTGACCACGCTCTCGACCGCGCTCGGCGACTCGCCCTACGAGCTCACGTTCGACGGAACGCGGATCTGGACGGCGAACCAGGGTGGATCGGTGTCGATCGTGACTCCGGGCGCGACACTGCCGTGGACCGTCACGACGGTTACGGCCGGATTCAGCGTTCCGTCGGGCGCCATTTACGACGGTTCGAACGTCTGGATCGCGGAGTTGAACCCCGGACGCCTGGTCAGGCTCGACGCCAATGGCGCGATCCTCCAGACGGTGACGTGCGGAGGGGCGTGCGGCCTGCCCGCATTCGACGGAACGAACCTCTGGGTCCCCGCCTTCGAGCTCGGCAATTCCTTCGTGCTCGCCGTCCGGGCGTCGACAGGCGCCGTCCTCGCAACGCTCACGGGCAACGGCGTGGACGAGCCTCAGGGAGCCGCCTTCGACGGCCAGCGGGTCATGGTCATCAGCCTCGGCACCACGGCCGGCAGCCTTTCGCTCTTCAAGGCTGCGGACCTGTCGCCTCTCGGCAGCATCTCGACGGGCTTCGACCCTCCTCAATTCGTTTGCAGCGACGGCGTGGATTTCTGGGTCACGTTCGGAGGCAGCTATGAGCTCGCGAGGTTCTGAGAATCCCGGAGGAGGAAGCATGAGACGCCTCTTCGGCCGCCGGCTCTGGATCGGAACATCATCCGCGCTGCTCGCCTCCGTTCTCTCGGGCGCCGCCAGCGCGATCCTCGGGCTCTGCGGCCCCTTCACCGACGTCTCGGACGCGAGCTTCTGCCCGTTCGTCCTGGAGATCCTCACCCTCGGGATCACGACCGGGACGACTGCCACAACCTACGATCCGACGAGCTCCGTCACACGCCTGCAGATGGCGGCGTTTCTCTCTCGCACAGTGGACGGCGCCCTGCTGCGCGGCGGCCGGCGCGCGGCGATGAACCGTTTCTGGACGCCGAAGAGCATCGTCCTCGGCCTGACGACGGTCGGCGCGAGCCCCAACAACGTCCGCTCCGACGGCAGCGACCTGTGGGTGGCCAGCCGCTCGGGGACCGTGTCGCGGGTCCATGCGAGCGACGGAAGGCTGCTGGACACCTGGACCGGCGCGGGGGCAGCTAACGACGCGGTACTGGCGCTGGGGCAGGTCTTCGTCAACAGCTACTCCACCCCCGGGAACCTCTACTCCATCGATCCGACGCAGCCCGCGGGCGTGGTCACGACGCTGGCGACGAACCTGGGCGGCTCTTCCGACGGAATCACCTTCGACGGCACCCGGATCTGGACCGCCAACCAGGCCTCGTCCGTCTCCATCGTGACCAACACCGGCGTGCCGCCCTGGACCGTCACGACGGTCACCGCGGGGTTTCAGGTCCCTACCGGAATCCTGACCGACGGCTCGAACATCTGGGTCACGGACTACGGCGCGGGAACGCTCCTGAAGCTCGCCTCCAGCGCGGCGATCCTCTCGACGGTCACCCTCGGCGGAGGGCCTGCCTTCCCGGCCTACGACGGTGCCAACATCTGGGTGCCCCGCAACGGCGCGGTCTCCGTCGCGGTCGTTCGGGCTTCGTCGGGCGCCGTCCTGGCCACGCTGACGGGCAACGGGCTCTCCCTTCCCAACAGCGCCGCCTTCGACGGCGAGCGCATCCTGGTCACCAACTACACCGGCAACCATGTCTCCCTCTGGAAGGCCGCGGACCTGACGCCGCTCGGCTCGATTGCCACGGGAGCCGGCACTTACCCGGTGGGCGCGTGCAGTGACGGCGTCAGCTTCTGGGTGACGTTCCTCGGTTCCAGCCAGCTCGCCCGGTTCTGACCGCCGAACCTCCAGGGCGAGAAAGGAGCAAGATTTCTTAGAACCGCGCGAGCTTGCCCACTGTATTCAAGGTGATCCAGAAGTTGACGCCGTCGCTGCAGGCCCCGTAGGGATCCGTTCCGCCGCCCGTCGGGAAAGCCCCGGCGATCGTCAGGTCGGCAGCCTTCCAAAGCGAGACACTGTTGTTCCCGCCGTGGTTGGTGACCAGCACCCTCTGCCCGTCGAATGCGGCCACCCACGGGCCATTCATGTTGTTGCCGGTGAGCGTCTGCAGGACGACGCCGGTCGAGGCTCGAACGACGGAGATCGAATTGCCGACATTGTTGGGAACCCAGATGTTCTGGCCGTCGAAGACGGGATAAGACGGGCCCGCGCCCACCGTCACTGTCTGGAGGATGGCTCCGGTCTCGTCGATCCTCAGAAGCGTGCCGGCCAAAGAGTCCGTCACCCAGACGTCCAGTCCGTCCACCAGCACGCCTTTCGGACCGAGGAACCCCGTCGAGACCGTCGTGACCGTCCAGGGAGTCGTCGCGCCCACCGTCACCTTCGAAACGGAGGTGCTGTTGGCCGTCCAGACACGGGCTCCGTCGAAGGCGAGGCCGAAGATGATGCCGTCCACGTTGGTCGCGACCGTGGCCACGGCGCCCGCCGCCTGGGTCGGATCGATGCCGTAGAGCTTGCCCGTCGTGCCGCCGCCGACGACGATGCGGCCATTGACCACGACGACTCCGGACGCTTCCGCAGCTCCCGTCCAGGTCGCGAGCAGCGTTCCGTCGCTTCCCCGCACGCGAGAGACGGAGTCGCTGTTGAAGTTGCACACCCACAGGTCCGATCCATCGGACTCGACGAAATTGGGATTGGCTCCAACCGTCGTGATGCCGAGGACTGCGGCGCTCTGCGTCGTCCAGTATTGCCGGAGCGCGGCGCGCCGGCCGCCGCGCTTCAAGACCCCGTCCACCGACCGGGAGAGGAACGCCGCCATCTGGACGCGCGTGACGTTGCTCGTCGGATCGTAGGTCGTCGGCGTCGTCCCGGTCGTGATTCCCAGGGTGAAGATCTCCAGCACGAACGCGCAGAACGGGTCCGAGCCGCTCAGGTCCGTGAAGGGGCCGCAGGGCAGGCTCCCCTGCGCGACTCCAGCCGCGAGAGCGAGGAGGGCGATCGAGAAGAGGCCGAGGGAGCCACGAGAGCGCGAGAACTGCATGAAATCCTCCTTTTCTGACTGGAGGAATCATGCCCCAGGTCGAGACCGTGGAGCCGCGCCCCGATTACCGATCGGCCAGGAACCGCAAGCTCAAGGCCGGGTGCAGCTCGAAGCCGTTGGTGGAGCGGCCCTCGAGCCGGCGCAGGTGTGTGTCGAAGAAGCCCACGCCGGTGACCTCGACGATCTCCCGGCGCCCGCCCCGGTGCCTCCGCACTTCCACGCGCTCGGCCCGGAACGCGTCCCCGAATCCGCTTCCCAGGGCGAAGAGCGGAAGCGGGATCTCCGCGATCATCACCCGGCGCGGGTCCTCGAGGTCTTCCACAATGAGGTGGATGTCCTGGTCGAGGCCCCGGAGGGTGTACCGCAGCCGGCCCTGAACGCGATAGACGGTCGTCTCCTCCGGCGGGACCCGCGAACGCCCCTTCAGCGCCGACTCGGCGGGTCGGGGCAGCCGTCCGAGCTCCGCGATCGTCGCATCGACCGGGTCGAACCTCACGAGCCCCCGGTCCCGGTCCCGCAGTGTCTTGACCGGCCAGCGCGACCCTCTCACGTCCATCAGGCCGAAGCCCACGAGCGCGAGGAGGCCGAGCGCCAGAATCGCCGGAATCAGAACGAGGCGACGCACGCCGCCTAGGTTCGCACGAGAACGTGCCGCCACCGGCCGGAAGAATCATCCGCCAGTCCTGGCCCCGCGGGTCTAGACTGTTTCCACAAACAGGGAGGAGACATGAGAAACCGTGTCGGAACGACCGGCCTGGTGACGGTTCTTTCCATTCTCGCCGTCCTCGGCGGAGGCGTCCGGGGACTCCTGGGAAACTGCGGCCCGTTCACGGACGTCGCCGCGGATGTCTTTTGTCCCTTC
>Ga0126379_10000246_pt1 | contig 28915 bp, 23 predicted proteins | sample PanSoiMetPlot_24_FD_92640 | JGI IMG/M metagenome (GOLD analysis project Ga0126379, IMG submission 92640) | Tropical forest soil microbial communities from Panama - MetaG Plot_24 | ecosystem: Environmental > Terrestrial > Soil > Tropical forest > Bulk soil | place: Panama | collected 2016-02-17
AGCCAGAACGCGCTGGAAAAGTGCTCGGAAGTCAGCTGTACGATGATGCGCGGTGAACGCAGCCATGGCCGTCTGCGCCGCAGGCAGCAGCGGCGTCGGCCCCGGAGTAAAAAGACGGTTCTTATGCAACATAGAGGAGTCCTTATGTGTAGGAGTAGCCCTCTAGTTTACCGGAAAGCGCACTCCAAGATGGCTGCCAAGTCCATCACGCCGTCAAATCTGACCGTGGAAGAGCGGCGCTTTTAGCGCCGAGCTGAAAACATCGAACTGGACGAGGGCTTTGGCCCCCTGCAGGCACCATCTATAATCCCCACATGCCTCTAGTCGATCAGATTCAAAAAGACATCGTCACCGCGATGAAGGCGAAGGACGAAGCCCGTCTCTCGTGCTTGCGCATGGTCAAGAGCGCCCTCCAACTGAAGACCGTAGAGAAGATGAGCCCACTCGACGACAGAGAGTCACAGGCCGTCCTGAACACGCTGATCAAGCAGCGCAAAGATTCCATCGAGCAATTCACCAAAGGCGGACGCCAGGAAATGGCCGACAAAGAAGCCGCCGAGATCACGGTGATTGAAGGCTATCTGCCGAAAGCAGCCAGCGAAGCCGACATCGCCGCGGGGGTGAAAGCGACGATCGCCGAAATGGGTTCGCCCGCGATGAAGGATATGGGCACGGTGATGAAGAACGCGATGGCCAAGTTCGCGGCAGCGGGCATGCGCGTCGACGGGAAAGTGGTTAGCGAATTGGTGAAGAAAGAATTGGCAGGAAAATAATGTGGAATGGCGGCCTCGTCCGCCGGATGATGTGGGGATAGCCGCCTTCGGCTATCCCCGAGCGGAGCTCGACAGCATTATCTACTTCGTTGCATCTCCCGGTACGCCTCGCTCTTAGAAATCCCGCGCTCCTTTGCGACGCGTTTTAGCGCGGCTTTCTCATCGATATTCTCCGTTGTCATGATCTGCTCGGTCCTCTGCCTCACACTCGGACGGCCGATGGTGGCCGTCCCGACATCATCTTCCTCCGCCTTCCCGATCAGCAGGGTGATCTCCCCTTTCACCGCCTCGCGTGCCTTCAGATTCGCCAATACCTCTCGCACGCGCCCGCGCAGAAATTCCTCATGAAGCTTTGTAACCTCGCGCGCAACCACCACATGCCGAGACTCACCAAGCAGCTCGACGACATCCCCCAGCGCTTCCACAATCCGGTGTGGAGCCTCGTAGAACACCTGCGTCCGCGGAGAACTCCTCACTGCTTCCAGCGCCGCGCGGCGCTCACCACGTTTGGCCGGAAGGAATCCGCTGAACCGAAACGAATCGGTCGCCAATCCACTCGCCACCAATGCCGCCAGGAATGCCGACGCCCCCGGCACTGGAACTACTGGTATGTGATGCCGAACTGCCAGCGTAATCAGTCGGTATCCCGGATCGGAGATTCCCGGCATTCCTGCGTCAGTCACCAGTGCCACGCTTGCACCCTCTTGCATCTCTTTCACCAGTTCGGCCGATTTCGTCATCTCGTTGTGTTCGTGATAGCTGGTCGTGCGCGTAGCGATGGCAAAGTGATTGAGCAGTTTTTGCGTCTGGCGTGTATCCTCGCAGGCGATCACGTCGACTTCTTTCAGCACTCGTAACGCGCGCAGCGTGATGTCCTCAAGATTCCCAATCGGAGTCCCGACAAGATAGAGCGCCGGCCCAGGAATCTTCGTCTCTTCCGTCATGGCCGGAGTCTACCACTGCTTCTTCGTGAAAAGGTCGTCGACGCTACTCCCAAAGCCCGGTGCTCCCCGTGGAGAACGGCTCCGATCACGACGACGCCACCGAGCGAACTGGGAATGTCTAGCCGATCGTGAAACGTAACTTCTGCCATCCTCGGCCAGTTGTGCTAACTTACCGACCTCGGAGTCAGCCAATGACCGCCAACGAATTTCGCAAAATCGCCCTCTCTCTGCCCGAGACCGAAGAGCGCTCGCATATGGACCATCCCGACTTCCGCGTCTCTGGAAAGATCTTCGCCACGCTCGGCTATCCCGACAAAACCCGGGGCATGGTCAAGCTTTCACCCGAAGATCAGCACTATTTTTCAAAGGACTATCCCGATGTTTTCGTGCCCGTGAGCGGCACATGGGGGCGCCGGGGTGCCACCAGTGTTTATCTCAAGAATGCAAAGAAAGAAATCACGGCGAAAGCGATCCACGCCGCCTGGCGCAACATCGCCCCAAAAGCGGAAAAACTTTTAAGCCACAAAGGGCACGAAGAAACACGAAGGAAAGCATAGTCCCGCCATGTCCAGCTTGGAGACCGACCTTAGCTCCTCGGCAAACTCAGCGAAGTCTTCGCGTGCCCTGCGGTTAAAGACCTTCTTACCGCTGAGTTCGCGAAGAAAGTCCGCTGAGATCGATGAGCAACCCCGAGCGGTTCGGGATGACAAGATTCTTGCGGGTCGATTACTGCTAGGCTAGCTGCATGCCGCGTCCGATCGGGTTAACGGTCATCTCAGCACTATTCGCGATCGCCTCGCTCTATCTCTGGACGATTGCCGCAATCCTTCTGATCGCGCCCGGAGCAATCTCACTCATGTCTGGAAAGTACTTCACCTACGGCCTGGAAATCGCTGGGCCGTACATGATCCTGCTGGTTGGAATTTGTTATGCAGCCATCGCGTGGGGATTGTTTCGTCTGCATAATTGGGCGCGCTGGCTCGCGATGCTGATCATAGCCATCAGCATCGTACCTCTCATTCCGAAGGTCTCAATGGCTGAGATCGGACTGCCGATCTTCTGGCTTGGACTGCAGATCGCTCTGCGAGTCGCTGCGGGATGGTACCTCGCTCAAGCACCGTCAGTGCTCGACGCCTTCACACAAAAGCGCCACGGATCAACACCGATTCTCACGGATAAATCGGAAAACTGATTTATCCGTGAAGATCTGTGAGATCCATGGCGCTTTTCTTACCGTTTCGACTTCGCTGGTTCCTTCTCTCCGACGCGTTTGCTGACGGAGAACGTCATCTTGCCGGATTTCTTGTCGGCGTCGACGATGACGTGATCTCCGTGTAGCACTTCGCCGTCGAGGATCTTCAGCGCCAGCGGATCCTGCACCAGCTTCTGGATCGCCCGCTTTAACGGCCGCGCTCCAAAGTTCGGATCGTACCCCTGCGTGAACAGCAAGTCTTTCGCAGCATCGGTAAGCTCGAGCGAGATCTTCCGATCCGCCAGCAGCCTGCGAACGTCTTCCAGGCGCAGTTCGATGATCTTGACCAGCTGATCCTTGCCCAGCGGACGGAATACGATGATGTCGTCCACGCGGTTCAGGAACTCTGGCCTGAAGTGCGAGTGCAGCTGGTTCATCACCTGTTGAGAGGCCTGTTCGAAGTCGGCCTCGGAGCGAAGACCTTCAGCCTGTAAGAATGAAGATCCGATGTTCGACGTCATGATGATGATCGTGTTCTTGAAGTCGACTACGCGGCCCTTGCCGTCTGTCAGTCGACCATCGTCCATGATCTGCAACAGGACGTTAAACACGTCAGGATGTGCCTTCTCGATCTCGTCAAACAGGATCACCGAGTATGGACGACGACGCACCTGCTCAGTCAGCTGTCCGCCTTCTTCGTACCCCACATATCCAGGAGGAGCACCAATCAGTCGTGCGACAGAATGCTTCTCCATGTACTCGGACATGTCGATGCGGATCAGCGCGTGCTCGTCGTCAAAGAGGAATTCGGCGAGCGCACGGGCAAGTTCGGTCTTGCCGACGCCTGTCGGTCCGAGGAAGATAAACGACCCGATCGGCCGTTTTGGATCGCTCAGTCCCGCACGCGAACGGCGAATCGCATTCGCGACACGCTCTAGCGCCGGATCCTGCCCAACGACTCGCTGGCGCAGACGCTCTTCCATTGTGACCAGCTTCTTAACTTCGCCTTCAAGCATCTTCGAGACGGGAATGCCGGTCCACTTCGAAACAATGCGCGCAACGTCTTCTTCGTCGACCTCTTCCTTGAGCATGCGCTGTTTGCCCTGGCTCTCCATTTGTTTGGTGAGCTTGGCGAGGTCTTCTTCTGCCTGGCGAATCAGGCTGTAGCGGATTTCGGCCACGCGCTGCAGGTTGCCCTTGCGCTCCTCCGCTTGTTCTTCGATCTTGAGCTGCTCGATCTTCTCCTTAAGAGAGCGAGCCTTGCCGATCAGATCTTTTTCTTTCTTCCAGTTGGCCTTTAGCGTGTTCGACTTCTCTCGAATTTCGGCCAACTCCTTCTCAATGACGGAGAGGCGCTCTTTCGAATTCGGATCGTCCTCTTTCTTCAGTGCTTGCTTTTCGATCTCGAGCTGCGTGGCTTTTCGCTCCAGTTGGTCGATATCGGTGGGAAGCGAATCGATCTGGATGCGCAGCGAGGCTGCCGCTTCGTCAATCAGATCGATAGCCTTGTCGGGCAGAAAACGGTCAGAGATATAGCGATGCGAGAGCGTGGCCGCCGATACGATCGCGGAATCTTTGATGCGGACACCGTGATGGACTTCGTACTTCTCTTTGAGCCCGCGCAGAATCGCGATCGTGTCCTCGACATTCGGCTCACCGACGAAAACGATCTGGAAACGGCGCTCAAGTGCCGCATCTTTCTCAATGTACTTGCGGTACTCGTTCAGCGTGGTCGCGCCGATCGCGCGGAGTTCTCCTCGGGCAAGCGCTGGCTTTAACATGTTGGAGGCATCAATAGCGCCTTCCGCCGCACCCGCGCCGACGAGCGTGTGCAACTCATCGATGAAGAGAACGATCTGTCCCTGCGAATCTTCGATTTCTTTTAGAACCGCTTTGAGGCGGTCTTCGAACTCGCCGCGGTATTTGGCGCCGGCGAGCATTGATCCCAAATCGAGAGCGACTACGCGCTTGTTCTTCAGCACTTCGGGAACATCACCCGAGATGATGCGTTGTGCCAGCCCTTCGACGATAGCCGTCTTGCCGACGCCCGGTTCGCCAATGAGAACGGGATTATTCTTCGTCCGGCGCGAGAGAACCTGCACGACACGGCGGATTTCCTCATCACGTCCAATGACGGGATCGAGTTTGCCGCGGCGTGCCTGCTCCGTCAGGTCGCGAGCGTAACGCTCCAGCGCCTGATACTTCGCCTCGGGATTCTGATCGGTGACCTTCTGCGATCCGCGCACAACGGTGAGCGCCTTCAGGATCGCGTCATAGGTCGCGCCATACTGCGCCAGGATCTGCTGCGCCTTGTCGCGCTTCAGTTGCGTGACCGCCAACAGCAGATGCTCGGTCGAGACGTACTCGTCCTTAAAATTGCTGGCTTCCTTAAACGCCTGCTCAAGCAGCTTGTTGGTTTCATTCGCAAGCGTCGGTTGCGCGGCTTGCCCGGAAACCTTGGGCAGATTGTCGATCTCGCCGTAAACCGTGTTCAGCACGGCCTGCGGGCCAATCCCGATCTTCTCGAGCACCGGCGGAACGATACCTTCCTTGTCCTCAAGCAGAGCTGCCAGCAGATGGATCGGCTGCAACTCCGGATTGCCATGCTCGGAAGCGAGCTGGCTCGCGCGCTGCACGGCTTCCTGCGCTTTCACGGTAAATTTGTCCCAACGAATGGGCATGATTCATGACCTCGATTGAGTGATTGGGCGATTTGGTGATTGAGTAATTGGAGGGCCGATTGAGCTGCAGGGTTTCAAATTACACGATCGCCGAAGCGTCCAAAATAATCGGGAGACGGTCACCGCTGCCGCCTCCCGCATGTCAGGGGCTAAAGCCCGCATTCTTCCTACCTCTATCGCGGCGCTGAAGCGCCGCTCTTCCACGGTTGCTTATGCGGCTTTGCTCGGGCCCTTGCCTTCGATCTGCTTTTCGCTGCCGACGTTGACCTTGATCTGCTTCGGCTTAGCTTCGGCTTTCTTGGGCAAGCTGATCTTCAGGACGCCCTTGTCGTAGTTCGCCGAGACGTTCTCGGTGTCCACGGTCTGGGGCAGAGTAAAGGTGCGGGTGAAGCTGCCATACTGACGCTCCACACGGCGGTAGTTCTCTTCTTTCTCTTCCTTCTCGATCTTGCGCTCGCCGTGCACGGTCAACGTGCTGTTCTCGACGCGGACGTCGATGTCTTTCTCTTCGATTCCGGGCACTTCGATCTTCAACGTAACCTTGTGCTCGTCCTCGTAGACGTCAACGGCGGGGGCAAAGCTCGTGGTAGTCAGGGACTCGTCCCGGCCCTCGCTGTAGGACTCGCGGAACAGGCGGTTCATGCGGTCCTGGAGGGTGGAAAATTCACGGAACGGCTCCCAACGGGTTAATACGGTCATGGCTAGATCCTCCTTCAAGATGTCGCTTGGTTTAGAGATTTTTAAATTTCGAGACCGGCGTTTGAGAACTGCAATTTGTCTCAGGTTGCGGTCACTTCCATTAGACACATAGTTAGCGTAAAAGAATCATAAAAGTTGAGCGCATTATTGTCAAGTACTTAATATACTTAATTTGCATTAACTTACCTGCGCTACAAGGCATTTCAGGTAGGAGGTTTCGGGAACGTTCAGCAAAACCGGGTGGTCTTTCGCTTGGCCCCGGACCTCGATCAGTCGGAGGGTGCGATGAGCATCGAGGGCGGCCGAGGATAGCATTCCGAGGAAGTCGGCTTCGCTCACGTGGTACGAGCAGGAGCAGGTGACGAGGACTCCTTCTGGGCGAAGCATTTTGAGGGCACGGAGGTTGAGTTCCTTGTACCCGCGTAAGGCAGAGTCGAGGTCCCGCTTCGTTTTGGCGAATGCAGGCGGGTCCAGAACGATGGTGTCGTAGAGGCGGTGGGAGACGGAATAGTCTTTGAGCAGATCGAAAGCATTGGCCTCGATCCATTCGATTTCTCTTCCGCGCAAGATCTGCTGGTTGAGCGAGGTGTTCTGGTCGGCGACCTCTAAAGCCGGACGCGAACTGTCGACCCCAGTCACCTGTTCACACTTACCCGCGAGGTGAAGTGCAAAGCCACCTTGATAGCAGAAGACGTCAAGAGCTTGGCCGTGCGCATATTGCGAAGCGGCATCGTAATTCTCCCGCTGGTCGAGGAAGGCTCCGGTCTTCTGGCCTTCGAGGGCGTCGTACTGAAAATGCACGCCGTTCATGGTGAAAGTTGTTGAGGCCTTCGTGCCCTGCAATAGACCCGAAGAGCGAGGTGGAAGAGTTTCGAGTTCCCGGACACGTGGCTCGACGCGCTCGACGATCGCGGCGGGATTGATTTGCTGAGTCAGTTCAGAGATGACGATTTTGCGGACGGGGTTGGCATCGATTGCCTGCGTCAGGACTTGGAGCGAAAGAACGTCGTTGTAACGATCGACGATCAGACCGGGGAGGAAATCAGCCTCGCTGAAGATCAAGCGGTAGGCGTCGGTGTCACGAACGAACGATTTGCGGTAGTCGATGGCTTTCAAGATGCGTTCGCGAATGAGAGCTGCAAAGTCGATCACAGTCTCATGTGACACCATACGGATCGCAATCTGCGAAGAACTGGAATAGAGCGCGGTACCAAATGGCTTGCCACGCTGGTCAGTGACGCTGACAAGAGAGCCGGGTGGGACGCCGTCAGTCTCGAGGACATCGGAGCGATATACCCAGACGTGACCCTGCTTTAGTCGGGTAGCACCGCGGGCAGAGACTTTAAGGCTAGGAAGATCCACATGCTTCGCAGTCGGGGACATGGGGACATGGTAATGCCTAAGTGGAACGACTAACGTGAGTTCGCCGAAGATTCGTCTCCACTCGTGGAGTAATTCCTCGACATTCGATTCGCTGAAGTCAGCAGCTCTTTTGTGCTGCGTGGGTGATAACGCGTGCTTGAACGAACGTAACAGGAAATCCGGCGCACGAAACCATAGGATCTGACGTATGCCGGGAGGCATTAATGTCGAGAATTTGGTCGTGGCGGTCTCTCTCCTTCCTATTCGTCCTCACGATCTTGCAGGCTTTGGTGTTGGCTGATGCAACTCCGCGGCCATTGCGCGCTAGCCAGGTCATGGCGCTCGAGGCAGGTAAAGCTTTGTCGTCGAATCTCGTGCACGACATTCGTGAGCGTGGGTTGAGCTTTACTCCCGACGAGGAGTTCCTGCAGTTGATGGTTCGTGCCGGAGCGGACGCGAATGTATTGTCTGCATTGAAGGCAGCGAAAGTGGATTCCGCGGGAGAAGTAAAGCCGGACAAACAGTTATTGCAGCAGCTCAGCGATGCCGCCGTCCTGCTCAATGAGAAGAAATACGGTGAGGCTGGCGCGAAATTGAGTGACGCTTTGGACACCAGCTTCGCCCGCATCGAGACGGGCTATGTAATGGCGGCATTGGTGCAAGTGCAGGAAAAGCCCAGCGTTGCAGTGAGCGTGTAGGAGGAGATTCTGGAGAAGGAACCCGACTTTCCAGAAGTGCACGGGAAGCTGAGCATTGCGCTCTATCAGATGGGCGACGGAGAAAGGGCCCTGCACGAAGCCAAGCTGGCGATTCAGCAGAATCCGAACGACGCGGAAGCGCACAAAGCTGAGGGCCTGGCCCTGAGCTTTGAGGGAAGATACGACGCTGCACTCGCGGAGTACAAAGAAGCGCTCAGAATCAAGCCGGACTATTCGATGGTCCGCTATGACTTGGGATTGCTTTATTACAACCGGCACTCCTACGACGATGCGATCGCAGAATACAAGAAAGCCATCACGCTCGATCCGAACGTCGCGTTCTATCACTACAACCTGGCCTTGGCATACAAGGCAAAGGGAGATATTCGCTCGGCGATCGCAGAAAACCGCGAGGCCAAGCGGGTAGACCCGAACGATCCGTACGCCCGTCAGAACCTGGCGTCGGCGCTGATGGAAGAATCTCCGGGCGAAGCGATCAAGGAGTTGCAGGAACTTGAGCGGCTCTTTCCAAGCTTTGAAGTGTGTCACATCTGCCTGGGCCGGGCGCTGGTTTGGAAAGGTGACTTGAAAGCCGCAGAGGCGGAGTTCCGTAAAGCAAACGAACTGGACCCCTCGGACCCGAACGGGCACCGCGGACTTGCGAGCATTCAAGAGAAGCAGAAGAATGTTGACGGCGCGCTTGCGGAATACCGGATCGCCGAGCAGATTGCGCCCGAAGATAGCGAGACTCGACAAGACATTGCAAGCTTGCTGATCGGCAAGAAGGACTACACGCGAGCGATGGAGGAGTTGAAGCAAGCGGAAGCCGAAAATGAGTCCTCCTGGAAGGTTCACGAACTATATGCCCAGGCACTCCTGGGAGCGGGCGAGACGGATCTGGCAATTGGAGAATTCAAAGAAGCGATTGCGCTGGATGCCACGCAAGCCAAAGTGAAAATGGAACTTGGGACAGCACTGGAAAAGAAAGGTGATTGGGCAGCAGCGTTCACGCAATACCGGGATGCAGCACTGGCCGATACCACCACAAGACTGAAGGCGCAGCCCGGACAGCCTATCTATGTATGTGGCCAGGAATGCGGCGATGCCTATGCGGCCGCGCAGGGAAGATTTGCGGACTACCTGGTCAAGCTGAAGACCGAGGGCAAGGGAACGGAGGCTGCGGAATTGCAAAAGAAGGTTGCGGAACTTGAAAACTCCGCGGGCACCGAGCAAAAAGTGCAGCTGGCGTTAAAGACCGGCGACGAAGCATTCCAAGTGAAGAAAATCGAGGAGGCGGAGAAATCGTACAAGCGGGCGGTCGAACTCGCGGGAAGTTTGCCACCGGGCGATGAGAACCTGATCGCGGCGCTGGGACGATTGGGAAACGCATATGCAATGCGTCAGGATTATAGCGATGCCGTGGCGACATTCCACCGGCAGCTTGAGATTGTCCAGAAGAACTTCGGACCGGAGTCGGAAAAAGCGTCCAATCCTCTGAGATATTTAGGGCAACTGGAGGTTGTTCAGAAACACTATAAAGAAGCGGAGAGCTATCTGCAGCGCGCCCTTGCCATCAACACGAGATCGGTTGGGGACAACAATCTGCTGGCGGTCGAGAGCTTGCGGGGAATGGCACATCTCTACGAAGAGCAGAGCGATTGGCCAAAGGCTGAAGTCTATTTGCTGCGCGCGGTGAAAGGCGCCGAAGGAGCGGGGAACGGGATGGTGATGATTCCGCTCTGGGGCCTGTGCGACTTGTACGATCGTTGGGACAAGCCGGATAAAGGGCAAGCCTGCTGGCATCGGGCAACGGACTTGATGGCTGCGCAGTTTGGCGAGAATAGCCCGAATCTCACAGAGTCGCTGACCAGCGAAGCCAAGGCCCTACGCAAGTTGGGGCGCGTCGATGAGGCAGCGAAGTTGGAAGAGCGGACCGCGAAGATCCATCGGACGTCGGAATAGCCGGGTCGTAGGTTACGGCGTTGGGGGTATGTGCCCATGGTAATGCCGCTTCAAGCGAATCTTCCTTACGGCAGCGGGTGGTGACCCCTGACTTGGTGCTATCGTTGCAACGGAGGAAATTGAGGAATGGTGTTTCCTAACGATGATCCCACGGTCCAGCGCGGTGACCGCACGATCCAGCTGATTGACTTGCTGGTGGCACGACTGGAAGAGTGTCTCGGCGAGGTTTTGCCACTCGAGACAGATGATCTCTTGAAAGGCCATGCGAAGGATGCTCATAACAGCATCGCTTCCGCAATAGAACAACTGAGCGCTGCACGGGCCCAAAAAGAGCAACAACTCGGCGGTCACACTAGCTAGCTCGGGGAAGGAAGACTGAGCTTTAATCGATCGTTGGAGCCACGAAGCCCCGGCGAAGGATCAGGTTCAAGCCGCCAAACATCCATTCTTCTCAAAACTTCAAGAGCTCTTGAACGCGACGAGTTATTGAGCAGAGCGCTTCGGCCGAAGCAGAAAGATCATCTCCTCTGCTGTGTTGTCGAGTGGCGTTTTCGCAAAGGATCCGTATTCTGCGATAGGCTCAAGGTCGGCCATCAAGAACAGGGCTCGCAGGTGCGGGTACGTGTAATACGACATCTTGATGGCTTCGCTTTCCTCAAAAATCAGTTTTCCGTCCCGATAGGTTCGGAAGATGAACGTGAGCGAGAGCGATTGGTGGATCTTATCGAGCGCGTCCTTGCGGTAATAACGGCGAATAATGCTGTCCGCAGCCGGCGACCATTCCGTTTCGAGTTGTTCTTCCCCGATTTTCAGCGGCAGACGCTCGAACTTTGGATAGAAGACGTCGAACGCCAGAATTCCTCCATCGGTGACGTGAGCTGCGGCCGACTTTAAAGCAGACACCTGGTCTGCCACCGTATACATGTGCTGCATGGGACGAAACGGAATGGTCACAAGGGAAAAGCGGCGGTCGAGGTTGAAACCGCGCATATCGCCCGTGTGGAGCGCGATACGCTTCTGAACGTCAGCGCTTTCTCTGGCAGCGTTTTCCCGCAGCACGTCGAGCATTGGCCGGGAATTGTCTAGACCGTGAATTTCGATGCCTGCGCGCGCGGTTGGCAACAGCACACGGCCCGTGCCACAGCCGACCTCGAGCACGGGGCCGCCGGTTTTTTTGGCGAGGTCTACGTAGAAGCGTGCGTCGGCCACGTCCAGGGTGCCGTACGCACCGTCGTAGTACCTAGCCCCTATGAGATAAGAATCGATCGACGCCGACATTGTGATTAGTGAACTCCAAACCAACTGCTAAGGTTACGCTCCTTTTCAATCTCATGGTCCGGAGACCGATTCGAGCAATCCTAAGGTATGAGGGGATTGTTGCCACGACCTTCGGGTGATGATCGATTAGGAGTCCGCGCTTCACTCGGACATCCGAAGGCGGCGGTCCCCACACGTCCTCTTCTAGCTGGCCGCTTGTTCTGTGGGCGTGGCAGGAACGGCGTGCTTCGCGTGGGATCCGCTGGCCGCTTCGTGGCGGGCGGCGTCCAAATCCGCGTTCAATGAATCCAGGATCACCATGGGCAGCTCGGCACCGAAGTCGTCGAGCTCTTCTTCGCTCCAGTTGCCATTCAGGCGCGTGGAGCCCGTGATGTCCTCGGGAAAGGCATGTCGGTAGTCGCCTTCTCGGATGAGGATGTCACCGAGGAGACGTCCGGTATGAATGTCGTAGACGCGGCGACTGGCTTGTCCGCTGGTATTGGTCAGGCACAGGAAGACTTCCCCCTCTGCCGCGAATTCGGGGCGGTAATACCAGGCCTGCGGCGCATCGATCTTGGGATGATGGCGCTTGGGGCGGTGGACCGTCTCCTTCTTCTCGACCAACTCTTCCTTGGGGTTGAAATACAGGATGCGCTGGCAGGAGTCGCAGACCACCGTTTCTTTGCCGGATCGAACTTCGTTGTAAGTCTGCGGGCGCAGCATTACCTGGCATCCCATGCACTTGTGATCGCGGACTTCCGCGATGCCGCTGCCCCGGAACTTCGAGACGCGCTCGTAATGGCGGAGCAGGTCTTCGCGGACGCCGGTGCGGAGTTGGTCGCGTTTCGCCTTGGCCTCAGCGAGTAGCTTCTCGTCTTCGGCGGTGCGCTGGCGGGCTTGCTCTTTTTCCTGCTCGATCTCGGCGGTTTCCGCCTTAAGCTCTGCTTGTGCAGCCTTGACTTCTTTGTCGCGGGCGTCGGCGTTGACCATCAGTTCGAGAATTTTGTCCTCGTTCCCAGTGATTTCCTTTTCCGCGAACTGAATTTCGTGCAGGAGGGCCTTGTACTGGTCGTTGGTCTTTACGTCGAGGGACTGGTCGCGATACTTGGAGATCTTGCCGCGAAGGTCGCTAATATTGGTTTCGTATTTGCGACGGGAGGCTTCGTCGGCTTTGACTGCGGTCTGGGCCTTTTCGAGCTGGGCTTTGGTACCGGCGAGTCTCTGTTCGATGACCGCGACGCGTTTGGGGAGTTCGGCGACTTCGTCCTGCAGGCGACGGATTTCCTTGTCTGTGTCCTGCAGCTTAAGAAGGTTTTCTATGTCTGGGAGCATCCGACTGCTTTGATTTTAACACGCGGAAGCACGGTTTTAGGCGAAGGAAACGCTTGGCCGGCCCAGGCTTGCGCTTCGCTTTGATCGTTTCCTTGCTCGATCGGCTAGGCGTTGATTGCCTTCCGCTGTGTTTCTTTACCGCCGAGGTCGCGGAGAAAGGTCGCAAAGTGCTCGGAGTAGTGCTCAGACGCCTTCCGTTGTCGCAATTTTGACGATCCAGCCTTAGGTTGCTATTCCGCAATACGGGCATTTTACGCGGTGTTACACTCGAACGTTCGCCTGTGGGGACGTTATTACTTCCTGCGAGGTCACTTCGTGAAAAGAAGAAAAAACTGTTTTTTGCCCAGCCTTGCCCTGATAGCACTGCTCTTTGGTTGTTGTATCCCGGAAATTGCGAAAGCCCAGAACCCTCCGACTAAGCCTCTTACCATTGAAAATCTCTTTCAGCCCGGAGGCCTTGCTGGACGCGGCCCCGAGACGACGACGTGGAGTCCGGACGGGGCGCGAGTGTCGTACGTGCAGCGCGATGAAAAAGGAGAGAAAGGCGAACTGTGGTATGTGGACGCCGCGACCGGAGAGAAGAAAGTGCTGGTCAGCGCGGCAAAGCTGGCTTCACTCGATCCGGATGTGAACAAGGTAAACAACGAGCGCGAGAAGGAGCGCCTGACGCGGTATCACGTCGCGGCCTACTTGTGGGCACCGGATTCGAAGCACCTGATGTTCGACTCGCAGGGGCAGTTGTGGCTTTACGATCTCGGCAATGAGACGGCGGTGCAGTTCACCTCGGCGCCCGATCCGAGCGGCGATCCGAAGTTTTCGCCAGACGGCAATCACGTTGCATACGTGCGCAAGCACAACTTGTATGTACGTCCCACGAGTGGAAAAGATGAGAAGCAGCTGACCAAAGACACTGGCGATAACTTACTCAACGGCGATATCGACTGGGTTTATGCAGAGGAACTGGGCGTGCGCAGCAATTACTTCTGGTCGCCGGACAGCAAAGAAATTGTCTTTCTGCACATGGATGAGACGAACGTACCGACGTATCCAATCACTGACTGGATCCCGACGCATCCGACGGTGGATCAGGAGAAGTATCCGAAGGTCGGAGATTCGAACCCCGTGGTAAAGCTCGCGGTGGTTGACATCGATAAGGGCAAAACGCGATGGATCAGTCTCCCGAGAGATACCGATACCTACATTCCCCGGTTTGGCTGGGTGAAAGAGGGCGTGGTCTGGGCCGAGGTGCTTAACCGGACCGAAGACAAGCTGGACCTGTATTTCGTCGACGCGAAATCGGGAAAGGCGCGACTTGTGTTGACCGAAGAGACTCCAGGCGCCTGGATCGATTTTGAGCACGTGGAAGTAAAGTTCCTCAAATCCACCCCCCAGTTCCTGTGGCCGAGCTGGCGAGACGGGAACATGCACCTGTATCTCTACAGTTTTGACAAACAGAATCCGATGGAAGCCGATGCAAAGCTGGAGCGTCAACTGGAGAAGGGCGATTACGAGGTGCTCGGCATTGATGGCGTCGACGAGGCTGCGGGTTCGGTTTTCTTCGAAGCGAACAAGGATGATGCGCGGCAGACGCACATCTTTTCGGTGCAGCTCGATGGGACAGGAGTCAACGCACTGACGACGCAGGAAGGACAGCACTTCGCCAACTTCAGCGACGATGGCAAGCACTATACGCACATGTATTTTGGTCCGCAGACCGCGCCCACCCTCACGCTCTGCGCGGTGGGTGGAGCTTGCAATCCGGTATGGAAAGCAAACGATGAGATTGCGGAATACGGGCTGCGGTCGCCGAAGTTCCTGGAGTTCAAGGCAGACGACGGGACGACTTTGTATGGGCGGTTGCTGCTTCCTCCAGAGAGCGTAGCGAGCGGAAAGATCCCGGTGATTGTGAACATCTATGGCGGCCCGGCGGCGCAGACCGTACGCAAGGGCGTGCCGGATGCCTTCGACGAAATTCTTTCGCGCAAGGGCTTTGCAATTTTCTCAGTCGATAATCGTGGCACACCTGGGCGTGACAAGAAATTTCAGACCGCGATTCGCCATGAGTTCGGGGCAGTGGAACTGAAAGATCAACTGACTGCGCTGGACCAACTATTAGCGCAATATCCCCAGCTCGACAAAGACCGCATCGGCATCTGGGGATGGTCGAATGGCGGATCGATGACGCTCTACGCCATGACGCACTCTGATCGCTTTAAGGCGGGAGTGGCCGTAGCTCCAGTAACCAATCAGGTGAACTACGACTCAATCTACACCGAGCGATACATGGGCCTTCTGAAGGATGACAAGGCGGGCTACGAAATGTCGGACGTTACCAAGTCCGCCGACAAACTGCATGGCGCGCTGCTGCTCGTGCACGGCACGAGCGACGACAATGTGCACTTTCAGAACAGCATTCAGATGATCAACGCGCTAATCAATGCCGGCAAGCAGTTTCGGTTGATGATCTACCCGAACAAGACGCACAGCATCGCCGGTAAAGATGCCCGGGTGCATCTTTTCACGATGATTGTGGACCACTTTGAGAGAGAGTTGAAGTAAAGCAGTAGCCAGTAACAGGTGCAGGGTTTTTGTCATCCTGAGCGAAGGGAAGGAGCTATGTACTCCTCGGCAGCGAGGCGCTCTCGGCAAGTTGCATAGGATAGGTCCTTCCGCGACAAAAGCGCGTCGCCTCAGGATGACAAGACTTCTTGAATGGCCTCAGGCTGATTATTTGTGCTTCTCGGCTTTCTTAGAGCTTTCCTTCGTCGTGCTCTCGGGTTTCTTCTCGTCCTTCTTGGTTTCCTTCGAATCCTTGCTGCCGGAATCGGACGACGACGTGTGCGACTTCTTGGCGTAGTCGGTTACGTACCAGCCTGAGCCTTTGAATTGGACGGCCGGAGCGGAAATGGTCTGCTCGACTGCGCCTCCGCATTCGGGACACTTCTTCACCGGCTTGTCAGAGAACTTCTGGATTTTCTCAAAACGATGACCGCACTTCTTGCATTGATATTCGTAAAGAGGCATGGATGTGAGACGGTTGGGCTCTGTGGATCTCCATTCGATTCTAGGGGCGAGTGTTGATTGGCGTCAATTTTGTGGGGCGTGTTAACAAACACTCAACCACAAAGGACATTAAGGAACACAAAGGGAATTCGATTCATACGTCTTTTTCAAATTCCATGTAGGTCGCAGCCGCACTTCGTGCGGCGAGAACGGTGAGGAATCTGCTTTTCCTCCTGGCAAGCAAGGCGCAAATTCCTCACCGGAAAAGTACCAGCTTCGGAATGACAACACTTTTGACGAAACCTATTACTTCAGATGACTTACGCCAAATCGAACAACAACACTTCTGCGCCTTCCCTGCCTTTGATTGCGACCTTTTGCTCTTCGGTAATTGCAGCTCCGTCGCCTTGGTTGAGTTGCTTGCCGTTGAGTGTGACTGCGCCGCGGGCGACTTGCAGCCAGCCGCTCCGTCCGCTGGCGAATTCGTGTGCGACTTCCTCTTCCGGCTTCAATAGCGAGACGTACAGCTTCGCATCCTGATTGATCTTGACTGATCCGTCGGCTGCATCGCGCGAGGCGATCAGCCGCAGTTTCCCTCGCTTTTCGGCTTCTGGAAAACTCTTCTGCTCGTAGCTAGGCACTAGCGCCGCGCGCTCGGGCTGAATCCAGATCTGCAATAGATGCACTGGTTCGGTGGTCGACGGATTGAACTCGCTGTGGCGAATGCCTGTTCCCGCGGTCATGCGCTGTCCGTCGCCGGGAAGGATGATCGATCCGGTTCCCAGGCTGTCTTTGTGCTCCAGCTTGCCTTCGAGGACATAGGTGATGATTTCCATGTCGCGGTGCGGATGCGTGGGAAACCCGGTGTTGGGCGCGACGTGATCTTCGTTGATGACGCGCAGGGAGCGGAATCCCATCCACTTTGGATCCCAGTAATCCGAGAAGCTGAAGGTGTGTTTGGTGTTGAGCCAACCGTGGTTTCCGCCACCACGCTCGTTGGCAGGACGAATGGTAATCATGAATTGCTCCGTTCTGGTCTTGGTTGTTAAGAATCAACTGATACTTATTAGATGAAATGGGGATTCAGGCAGGACCGAGGTGCGGCGAGCAGGATTTTTTCTTGGTTGAGCGGCAAAGGTTTGTTTCGAAAAGGGAAGTTTACTAGTTAGCAATTACCCTCCCCCTCCCCTCGGTCTAGTGGAATGTTGAGGTTGGCCGGAAATCGGCAAGTAATCTATGGGGCTCAATCAGTTGCGGGCAAAATCTTGAGCCGCAAGAAGTTAGCGTCTACTCGGTCTTCGCCGATTTTCATCCGTTACGGCGTCGCCGTCACGCAGGGTGACAGAATCCGCAAGATCAGCGCAAGGTCAGATGTCACAAGATGGGGGCTCAGCCTGTGGATTTCTCCTCCTGAGTCTGTCGTTCCGAACGGTGCAGTTTGCCGTGAGGAATCTGTTTTTGGCGGCAGTGTGGAAGATGCCAGCAGAAAGCAGATTCCTCCGCTTCGCGATCGGAATGACAAGACCTGTTTAGCATTAGACATCTGGGGATGCGAAGAACATCGCTTATGGCACACTGAATTTATGCATCGGATCACGCTTGGCGATTTTGAACTCAGTGTTTTTTCGGATGGGACTTATCCGCTGGATGGCGGGGCATTTTTTGGCGTCATCCCGAAGGTGATGTGGTCGAAGAAGGTTGCGGCCGACGAGAACAACTATTGCACGGCGGGGCTGAACTCGCTGCTGATTCGCACCGGTAAAGAGAACGTGCTGGTCGAGACTGGGATGGGCAACAAACTTTCCGAGCGCATGCGGAAGTTTTATGGACAGCCGGCGAAGCTGCTGGAGAATCTTTCGGCCGCTGGCGTGGCACCGGAAGATATCGATATTGTCATCAACTCACATTTGCACTTTGATCACTGCGGGTGGAATACGGTCCGCGACAAAAATGGAAAAGTCATGCCGACGTTTCCGAAGGCGAAGTACTACGCGCCCGAAGGCGAGTGGCTGTATGCGCGCAAGCCGAGCGATCGCGATGTGATTAGTTACATTCCGGATAATTACGATCCGCTGGTGGCGAGCGGGCAGATGACGCTGCTCCAGGGCGGCGAGGAAATAGTGCCCGGGATTTCGGTGAAGACGTTTCCGGGGCATACGGCGAGTATGCAGGGGATCATTGTGAATGGCCACCCCGGTCTTGAAAGGGCGCGGCTTTCAGCCGCGCCGGTAGACGAGGAGGAAGACGATGGGGCTTTAGCCCCTGAGGGCGCAGTCGCCTGCTACATCTCCGATCTCATGCCGACGACCGCGCACATGGACCTAACGTGGGGCATGGGGTTTGATCTGTATCCGCTGGATACGATTGCCAGCAAGAAGGAGTATTACGCGCGGGCGCTTCCGGAGAGATGGCTGACTGTGTTTACGCACGATCCGAAGGTGCCGTGGGCGTATATCGAGAGGGAAGAGTCGGGGAGGATGGTGGCTCGAAAGCCGGATTGACAAACTCCTTTGACCGCCCTAGCGCGTAAAGGCGATATTCACTCTGCGCCAGTTACGGCATCGCTGAAGCGATGCCCTGATACGAAGCAGGCTTTACCGCAGTCTGGAGTTGAGTTTTGCTCGACCGGGCGGATGAATGCGTCCGCCCCTACACGTTTCAGCACAGCTGCTCCCACAGGTCCTCATCGCAAGCTGTTATAGTGTTCGGCGCACGGCGGAGTGTTCCAAGCTTGGCTTGGGCCGGGCCTACAGGTCCGGTTAGGCCTCTCTGGGGTTACCCCAGGGAACGGCAAGGACGTACGCTATTCGTCGCATGAGCTCAGCTGCGCTCTCACGCAGAACTGCTCACGCAAGGTCAGACTCGTTGGAGCACTTCGCCACCGTTCGTCATGCCTGATTTTTCTTTTCTTGAGTCGCTGGCCCATGCTCTGCTCGCCGGGCCGCCGAGCGCTGATCTCCTCGTTGAACGATGCAGCCGAACTTTGGACAAACGGTGGCGCTGGATTCGTCCGCTGATAGAGCGATACCTAAAGAAATTTCGGGGGACACGTCCGCGGTATCGGGAAGTGATGCAGTTTCTGCGAAACGATGCGGGACTGCTGCGCGCCTGGCTTAAACATTCCGAAGAACTGTCGGTGAAGGAATTGCTGACGGAGCCGCAGGGCATGCGTCCTGCGCCCGCAGCGGAAACGTGGGATGTTCCTGCGATTGAGTCAACTGGCGACCTAGCGAAGTGGCTGGGGCTCGATCCGGGTGAATTGCGATGGTTCGCTGATCTGAAAGGGCTCGGCTACAAACAAGGGGCGCGGCCGTTGCGTCACTATCACTATCGAGTGCTGGCGAAGCGCTTTGGAAGCGTGCGGTTGATTGAGGCTCCGAAGCCGCGGGTGAAGGATCGGCAGCGGCAAATCCTGATCTGGATTCTGGAGAAAGTTCCGCCCCATCCGGACGTGCATGGATTTGTGAAAGGACGGTCGATCAAAACGTTCGTTGCGCCGCACGTCGGCAGACGCGTCGTTCTGCGGATGGACCTGCGCGATTTCTTTCCGACTTTTGGTGGCGTTCGCGTCCAGAATGTGTTTCGGACGTTGGGATATCCCGAAGCAGTGGCCGATTTGCTCGGAGGAATTTGTACTAATGCGACGCCGCAGGATGTGTGGAACCACATTGGTCCAGACGTCGATCGCGAGCTCTTGAACGAGGCGCGGAGGCTTTATGCGCGGCCGCATCTGCCGCAGGGTGCACCTTCTTCGCCGGCCCTCGCCAATATCAGCTTCTATCGGGCCGATTGCCGTCTAAGCGCGCTGGCCAAGTCTGCCGGCGCGAGCTATACACGCTACGCCGACGATCTGGCGTTCTCAGGCGACAAGAAGTTTGAGAAGAGCGTCGAACGATTTGCCTTGCACATCGCCGCTGTCCTTTTGGAGGAAGGGTTCCGTGTGAATCATAGCAAGACGCGCGTGATGCGGCGCGGAGTACGCCAGCATCTCGCGGGATTGGTGACCAATCAGAAGACGAACGTTGTGCGGCGGGATTTCGACCAGCTCAAGGCTGTGCTCACCAACTGCGTTCGCCATGGACCGGAGAGCCAGAATCGAGAACGGCTTCCACATTTTCGAGCGCACCTGGAAGGCCGAGTGTCATTTGTCGAAATGGTGAACCCTGCAAAGGGTCGGCGGCTCAGGGAAATCCTTCGCAGAATTCAGTGGGAACACTGAGAGGGAGAGCATTCTACTGGTTTCAACGAGATAGGCAGAGACAGGGTCGATCGGCTTCGTTTCCGGCAACAGATGGCTCGGTTAGCGCATCTGGTTTCCGGCCATAACGTGTGGAGGACCGAGGTGAGCGCGTATGGCGAAATCGGTTTGGAAGCGAGGTTCAGTATGAAGAGATTCGCGATGGTGGGAGGAATTTGTGCCTCGTTCCTATTGGCTGCGGCAATGGCCGCAGTGGGACAGGACGAGCATCGGGACGAGCATCCGAACGCGGTGCCGCAGGAGCGGCAAGAACCAGCAAGGCCCCCGGAGCAGGCGAGGCCGGGAGATCGACCGAACCCAGATCGACCAAGTCAAGATCGGCCGAACCAAGATCGGCCGAACCAGGACCGACGGAACCAGGAACCGCAAGCCGGGGATCGGCATGACAAGACTCCGCAGAGCGAAGGTCGCCAGCCGCAGGAACCGCAGAACGGCGACCGGCACATGCAAGGCAAGCAGCCCAATCAGGAGCATGGGCAGGCAATGCAAGGGCAACACAGGCGCATTCCCGACAGGGACTTCCACCAGCACTTCGGGCAGTCGCATCGTTTTGCCGTGGGGCATTTGCAGACGTATCAAGGAAGGCCGAGTTTCCTCTACAGCGGATACACGTTCGTACTGGTACAAGAATGGCCGGCAGGATGGGTGTATGACGCTGACGATTGCTACGTCGATTACGTCGATGGAGACTACTGGTTGTTCAATGTGTTGTATCCGGGAGTACGGGTGGAGTTGTTTGTCGTGGAATGAGCTGGGAGCTACGAGCTTTGAGCTACGAGCTTCGAGTGATCTGGAGTTGTGACAGCAACACACAACCTGGCTTCGAAGAAATTCTCTACGCGCCCCAGGACTTCTGGGGCGCTTTTTGATTCGTAGATTTCTTTGCGGAGAGCGGCGCCTCCGGGGACTCCGTGAGTGAACCAGGAGGCGAACTGTTTCATTTTGCCGATGGCGTCGGGAAGCTCTTCTTCGATCAGCATCCGGAAGTAGGTGCGAATCATCTGGTAGCGGTCGAACTCCGTGGGGTGATCGTAGAGGTTCGAATCGAATGCGCGCTTGCCGGAGCCGGCGTTCGGGGCGCTGCCAGCAAAGTGCATAGGTCCTTCGTTTCGCTCAGGAGGACAAGAATTTGGATCGAGACCCTCAGCGGCTAGAGCCGCGCTCCAGATTTGGGCGTTAACGGCACGACCCGGGTCGTGCCCTTCCCGAGCAGTGGTCGCATTCAGTTGCGATTCTCCGCCGATAGCTGCTCTCGAGCTTTGCTCGACTGGGCGGACGAATGCGTCCGCCACTACACGAGATGTGGTGATTGCGGCGCTGTACTGTTCGATCTGGCGGAAGATCCAGGGGTTACTTGGAGCCATCCGGCCGATCATGACGGCGTCGCAGCCCGTTTGGGTGACCATGGCGCAGGCGTCTTCTGGAGTACGGATGTCGCCGTTGCCGATCACGGGAATCTTGACGGCGTCCTTGACGGCAGCGATCCATTCCCAGTTGGCTTGGCCGCTGTAACCCTGTTCGCGGGTGCGGGCGTGGAGCGCGACGGCCGCCAGTCCGCAGCTTTCGGCCATGCGGGCGAGTTCGACGCAGACGATCTCGTCCTCGTTCCATCCGGCGCGGAACTTGACGGTGAAGGGAATTTTCACGGCCGCGCGGACCGCTTCGAAGATGCGTCCGATGGCTGGCAGGTCGCGGAGAAGGCCGGAGCCTCCGTTGCACTTGACGACTTTCTTCGCGGGGCAGCCGAGGTTGAGATCGACCAGGTCGAAGCCGAGGTCTTCGACCATGCGGGCGGCTTCGGCCATCACCTTGGGATCGCTGCCGAAAAGCTGGGCGGAGATCGGGTGCTCGTCATCGTAGAAGTGGAGGTAGCGCTTTGCCTTTTGATCTTTCTTTCGCAGGACGCCGTCCGCCGAGGTGAACTCAGTCATGATCAGGCCGCATCCGCCGAGGTTGCGAATGAAACGGCGAAAGACGGTGTCGGTGACTCCGGCCATGGGGGCCAAGACCGTGGCGGGGGAGATGGTGACGGTGCCGATCTGGAGGGAGGCCGGGACGACTCGTGTGGCGCGGGCGCCCCCGCCCGCGACTGCGTCGGGCTTGGCGGAAGCGGTCGGATTGTCCCAGAATTTACGCATTGAAAGCGATTTTATAGCCTTTATCAGTCTATCGGGACGTGGCACAATAGTCGCCCCATTCCGATATGGACGACAATCCCAGGCAGTTCATTGATGAGCTGAAATTTGCAATCGTTCGACGACGCGTTGGGCAGATCGCACTGGCTGTGGTTCTGGCCGAGGAATGCATTCGATTCCTGAGCGCCCTCGTGTGGTATCTCATCATTCCAACGATCTCGAATATCCTCGACGGGCGCTCGGAATCGGTCATGTTCCAGAGTCAACAGCATCGCAGCCTTCCGTGGATCCAGCTGCTGGGGGCGATTCTTGAGTTCGTCGTCGCGGTCGTATTCGTGTTCTACGTGAATCGCTGGCTGTATGGCCGAAATCGACCGCGCACTCGTGATGAAGTGCAAGATCTCCCACCGGATCAACCTAACCAAGAACAGCCTTCAGAGCGAGATGTCGAATATGAACCGATCGTTCCTCGCCTGTTTTCTGCCCCTGAAGCGCCGAAACCAGAACTGGTATCATCGAGGGCGAAAGACCACCCGCCCGACGAAAATTAAAGCCCCCGCTTGGGCGAGGGCTCGATTTCCTTGATCCGCGAAATGCTGGCTAATCGGTGGCCTACTTCTTCGCCGTTTGAGCCTTGGCGTATTTGCGGCGGAAGCGCTCGACGCGTCCGGCGGTATCCATGAGCTTCTGCTTGCCGGTGAAGAATGGATGGCAGTTCGAGCAGATTTCTACGCCGATATCGCCCTTATGGGTCGACCGGGTCATGAACGTGTTTCCGCAGGCGCAGTGCACACGCACTTCGTTATAGGACGGATGAATTGCTGCTTTCATGTGGGACTTTACCTCGATTCAGATCATTTGATTCTATCGGATTTCCACAGGATTCAGCAAACCAAGCTGTCAGCTTTCAGCCTTCAGCTTTCAGCTCTCAGCCAAGTCGGGCTTCGATTTAGTACAGGAACGTTGTCATTCCGACGCGGCGGGGTTTCGCCGCGAGGAATCTGCTGTTGGCCGGCGGCTGTGGCGCCGCGGGCAAGGAGCAGATTCCCCTTCGGGTCGGAATGACAAAGGTTTGGACGCGCCCACCCTAATACTGCTCCTGCAGCTTAGGTGGAGGATTCCGGCTGGATGGCGGGACGATTCCGTTCAGGCGGAGGTACAGCGTCATCTGGCCGTAGTGGTCGGCGGCGTGCCAGACCGCGATTTCGGCGAGGCCCAGGCGGGTGTTCGGGCCTCCGTAGGGGCCTTCGATGGGATCGAACATATTCTTCGCGGTGATCGCGTTTATCGACTTGTTGAGCGCTGCAAAGGAATCACGCAGGTAGGTCAGCAGTTCCTTGCGCGTGGTGGCCGGACTCGGGCCACCTTTGTCGCAGGCATCCGGTGGCTTGGCGCCGTCGAGTTCGGCGGAGAAAGCGAAGTTCGCACAGGCTACGTGCTTCACCTGTTCGCGGAAGGTGCGCACCTCGGCGGGGCCATACTCCGGCTTCTCGTTTTTGAAGGCGCCGGTGATGGGGCGGAAGTCCCATTTGTCCTCGCGCATGGCTTCGGCGGCGGAGCGAACGTCGTATTCCTGAAAGCTGAACGTGCGCATGATGGCTTTGGCGGGAGTCTCAGTACGGCTTAGTTCGGCGGCCGTTGGTTGCTGTTGGGCGTTGGCTGCGGTCCACGCTAAGGCTGCACACGCGATGAGTTCGAATATTAACGTCTGCTTCATGGGCCCTCCTGGTTTTGCAAGTTTACGCTTGGGAGCGACGTTACACTCACTCGTGACCTTTTGACCTTGGCCGTCAACGCCTCGCTTCGCGTCGGCGGGGCGGACGAATGCGTCCGCCCCTACACAAAATTTCTGTCCTCAGAGTTTGGGACCAAGGTCTCTACGACTAGAAGCGGAACATGTAGCTGGCTTTCACGAAGAATTGGCGGCTGTCGTTGAGGAAACCGTTGCGGGTGTTGGTCACGTATCCGGGGAAACCAGTGGTGGCGCGTACTACGTTGAGATTCTGTAGGTCGCTGTTATAGCCGACATAAATCGCGGTGCCCGGATGCACCAGGTAAGTGACGAGGAAGTCGGCGTTGAACTGGCGCTGTGTCGGGAGGTACGTGTAGGGTGATCCGACGCCCGGTGTGCCGGCGAGGAGCGCGTTGTATTGCAGGATGAGCCGGAGCGAGAGTTGCGGAGTGAATTGCCAGTTCCACTTGCTGCGAATGATGTGATCGTTCAGGATGCCGCGACCGATTCCTGGCAATTGGGTCCGTTCGAAGGCGAGAGTTTGGTCCGTCGCCCGCAGGCGCTCGAAGAGATACATATTCTCAATCTTCAACGGCTTGATGGGACGGATGGTCAATCCCGCCTGCGCGGTTTCTTCATGGGCGACGAAGGGCTGGTTGTAAGGGGTCGTGCTAGCGGCGTTGGGCGGAGCGAGCGCTACGAAGTTCACGGCGTCTCCCCAGTAGTAGCTGGCGAGAAGTGTTGCTTTCTTGAAGTAGCCGGTCTGAAACGCGGCGCCGCTGTTGTGCTCGTGATAGTCCTGATTGCTCGGCGTCGTGGGCGAACAGTAAAGAGAATAGCTGTAGAAGCAAAAATCCTGAGGGCGCAGCCGCTCGCGGGTTTCTTCGTACGGCTTCAGGTACATCAGAGTCTGGCCGCGACCCTGGATTGCCAGGTAAGGAGAGTAATCCGTATCGAGGCGCAGGCCGGTGTGATCGAAGTCATAGCGTGTGGTGAACGATGGACCCCAATCCACGATCCAGCCGTGCTTCGGGCGAAAGCGATAGTCGACCTCCTGCTGGATTTCGCGAATGTCGACACGATTGATAAATCCGGGGATGCTGACGAAGCCGGGAGTGATGTCGCTGTAGGTTCCGTCGTAGGTGAAGTGCAGGCCATCGCGGCGTAACTCGGCGCGTTCGGCCGGGCCCGCGTAGTGATCGCCATTCCCGCGATTGCCCGAGCTGAAGGGATAGAGGTTTGCCTCGCAGTTCAGGTTCAGGTTGCTCGAACTGGTGACAGCCTGGCCATCAAGCGTCCAGTTGGAATTAAATTTCAGGTGGGTGTCGGCACCGCCGAGGCGATTGAATTCTCCGCTGGTGGGACACTGCCAGTCGGTGTAGAGGAGGCCCACGTTCGACTGGCGGAAAATGTCGCGGCTCACGCGTGCGACGGTGAAGTATGAGCGCACGCCAGAGAAGATGCTGTAGTCCGGCGTAGCGAGGCCGGGACTGCGGTCGTCAGAGGACATTACGCCTAACGAGTAAGGGCCGTCTCTTCCGGTGAGGCGGATTCCGGCGGAGGGATCGCCGATGTTACGCGTGAAAAACAGGTCCATCGGCGTACGGAAATAATCTTCGTTCTCGAGGAAGAATGGGCGCTTCTCGGGAAAGTAGACGGCATAGCGCTGATTTACGGTGATGAGCGGGTCTTCGGACTCAACCTGGCTGAAATCAGGATTGGCGGTCACGTCGAGCGTGAAACGATCGCGGAAGACGAACTTGCCGTCCATGCCAGGCTGGCCTTGCAACATGGCTCTCTGAAAATAAGGATTCGTCGGATCGCGCGTGTCGAGTGCACGGAAGCCGCGCGTCACACCGTAGGGAATCAGTTCGATGTCGCGTCCCGGCGAAATTCCTTCCAGCCCAGTCAGGGTTGCGGCCTGGCCAAGGCGGCCCTCGACTTTGTAGGAAATGTGCGGCCAGAACGTGTCTTCGGTTTTGCGGGTGAGGCCGCGGTAGAGAATGACTCCCCATTCCTGGACCTTCTTCGCGGGGAAGCGGAGACTCTTGAACGGGATGGCGATCCAGACGACAAAACCGCGGCTGGTGACTCGTCCGCGCGAATCCCAGACGGTATCGAACGAAGTGTCGAAGTGCCCTTGCGTTTCTTCTTCGCGTGAAGCCTCAGTCCAGATGGCATCCCACTGGACTCCTAGCGGCGTGGTCTGGAATGCATAGGCGCGGCGGCGATCGTGAAAGGTGTCGAGCATGATCTCGACCTGGTCGTCGTCGTAAATGTCTTCGCGCCGCGACATGCGGGCGCGCACTTTACCGGGGTCGTCGAAGCAGATGAAAACGGCGTAGAGGTTCTTCTGGTCGTAGCCGAGATAGGCTTCTGTTCTCTCGGATACCTCTTCGCCATCATGGGGATTGCGCTGTTTGAACCCGGTGACTTTGGCCATCTGCAATGCGACTTCGCCGTGCGGCTGCATCTCGATGAAATCATCGAGCGTGGGTGCGTGAGAGAGGCGTGGAATGGAAATGGACGGTGGACCGGCCGAGGCTTCAACAGGGGGTGGAGGTTGAATGGCGGCGGCTCCATTCTGAGCCTTCGCGCCTTGATAGGAGAAACCTGCCGTCAGCCCAAGGACGACCAACGTAGACCACATCTTTGGCAATCTTCGAAGGAAAAGACCGGGACCCTGATCCGGACGCACACAACCTCACGGTTCTCCCAACGGCGTAGAGAGCGATGGAGCAAGATACACCAAGAACCCCCTAACAAAACAAGAGAAGAATGTTGTTCGGATTGTGGAACAGGGGGTTAGAACAACGATGCCTGGCGGCGATTCGGGGCAATCCCGAAGTGGTCATAGGCCATCTGGGTGGCGACCCGGCCGCGCGGCGTGCGGTTCAGGAATCCGATCTGCATGAGGAAAGGCTCGTAGATTTCCTCGATGGCGTCGGGCTCTTCCGCAAGGACCGCTGCCAGTGTGTTTACGCCGACCGGACCGCCCTGGTATTTCTCGATGATTGTCAATAGAAGGCGGCGGTCGACCTCGTCGAATCCGTACTGATCGACTTCGAGCATCTCGAGAGCGGCTGTAGCTGTGGGCTGGTCGATCTTGCCAGCGCCACGGACCTGCGCGTAGTCGCGCACGCGCCGCAGAAGACGATTGGCGATTCTGGGTGTGCCTCGGCAGCGGCTGGCAATTTCTTTTGCGCCAGCGTCATCGATCTGCACGCCGAGAATGTCGGCTGAGCGCTCGACAATAATCTGCAGATCTTCCGTGGTATAGAACTCGAGTCGGAGGACGATGCCGAAGCGCGCTCGCAGCGGAGCCGAGATGAGTCCGGCGCGCGTGGTTGCTCCCACGAAGGTGAACGGCTTTACTTCGAGCGTGTGGGTTCGTGCCGAAGGGCCTTGGCCGATGATGATGTCAAGCTTGTAGTCTTCGAGGGCCGAGTAAAGCAGCTCTTCGAGTACCGGCTGCAGGCGGTGGATCTCGTCGATGAATAGTACCTGCTTGTCCTGCAGGTTGGTGATGATCGCGGTGAGGTCGCCCTTGATCTGGAGTAGAGGTGCGGCGGTGGGCTGAAAGTGGACGCCTAGCTCGTTGGCGATGATGTTGGCTAGCGTCGTCTTGCCCAAGCCCGGAGGTCCGTAGAGTAGGACGTGGTCCATAGCCTCGCCGCGGGAGCGGGCAGCTTCAATCGCGATGGCCAGATTTTCTTTGATCTTCTTTTGCCCGATGAACTCGGCTAGGCGCTGCGGGCGGAGTTTCAACTCGAACGAGGAATCGTCTTCGACCGGAGCAGCCGAGACCAAGCGCTCGCGGGTAGTGTCGATGTCAGGATTGTGCTTAGCGCTGGGCACTGGCGCGATAGTAACAGTTCTGCCGAAGGCATGGCCACTGCCGTATTTCGTCGCCACGCAGAAACGGGAGATGCTAACAACAAAAGACGGGACCGCCGAGTACGCGGAGAACATCCGCAGAGAGCGCTGAGGAAAATCTGAATGCAGCAGACGAAGCCGTTAGCTATGAGTTCAGAGTCGGTTGTCATTCCGCAGCGGCAGCTTTTTGCCGTGAGGAATCTGCTGTTGGCGGACGCTGTGGAGCTGCCGGCAAGAAGCAGATTCCTCCCCTTCGGGGTCGGAATGACAACACTTTAGGGCGGGGCAAGAAAGACTTACCGCCGAGTACGCCGAGGGGTCGCAAAGAGCGTGGAGAAGATCTTGACTACAAGATTTGGGCCGCCCTTGCGGGCGGCCCGGTCTACTACGATGACGATGGCCTATCGCTCGTCGTCGTGGTGAGGCTTGGTACGGTGCACTTGCGAGTGTGCATTAGAAACAGGTTTGTCGTTGGCTGAGCTGAACAAAGGCTCGTCCGACGAATCCAGCGGCAGACCGGCTGCATTCGTGTCCATGGGCTCGTTGAATGTGCCGCCTACCGGGGCTTTTGCGGTGGCGAAGACCGCGTGCGCTTTGGTGCCCGGATATGACGCACCGTTGTAGTCTCCTAACATCTGGCCTGAACTAGTTGCGGCTAACCAGTTGGGATTGATTCCCTTCGCCAGAATTTTCGGAGCGGTCCAACTCGTGCCACCATTTGGCGAGCTAATGTAGCCGACCCCGAGATTGCAATTCGTCGAGCAATTCGCCTGCAGCAGACCGTCGAATGTCAGGGCGAGATGTGCGGAGCTGCCCGACGTTCCGGGTTCGATCCCCAAGCCCGGCGTGAAGTGATCGATGGTGCTCTTGACGGGGTCGACCGGGATGCGAGCGGGCTGGGTCCAAGTCGTGCCATCGATCGAGGTGCTCATCACGATATCGTTCGACGAGCAATTCGTGCGAAAGCTGCAATCGGCCCACACGACGTAGACTTTGCCGGAAGCGTCGATC
>Ga0126379_10000247_pt1 | contig 28848 bp, 27 predicted proteins | sample PanSoiMetPlot_24_FD_92640 | JGI IMG/M metagenome (GOLD analysis project Ga0126379, IMG submission 92640) | Tropical forest soil microbial communities from Panama - MetaG Plot_24 | ecosystem: Environmental > Terrestrial > Soil > Tropical forest > Bulk soil | place: Panama | collected 2016-02-17
ACTGAAGTCCCGCTGCTTTGGGGGGCTGCCGGCTGTTTGTCGGGAGCGGGAGCCGGGGTCTGATCGTCGCTGGCTGCGGCTGGAGCAGGTTCCGGTGCAGGCTTCTTGTCCTCCTGGAGTGCCAAGGCGGGCGCAGCCGCGCCCACAGCGAGAAAGGCAGAGAGCAATAAACCGATGGTTCTCATGGTCTCCTCCCGATGAACCAACCCATGGGTCGGCGACAGCGTCGCGATCCGGCTACAGATTTTCCAGTTGAGGGGATATTTCCACACCATTGGATGCCGGGCCACTCTGCTTAGTTATCCAGCAACTTACATTTTCGAAGGCATTGCCGGCGAGGCTTGTGGGCGCGAGTGTCGGAACTCAGGTCTTCTTCCGCTAGTCGTAAACGGCCACTTGGAGTACGATGAAACCTAACCGAGCAGCTCTACTGCGGGCGTAACGCTTCCCCGTCCGCTCCTCCGCTGCTCGCGTAGCCGTTCAGGTTGTAGAGAGGCAAGTCTTGCGCACAATCGTTCCTCCTGGGCTGGATCGTAAACAGGCTGAAATCTTCAGCCAGCTGGACCCGGACCAGCTCCCCAAACACGTGGCCATCATCATGGACGGCAACGGCCGCTGGGCCAAGCGCCGCCATCTGCCGCGCATCGCCGGGCACCGCAAAGGCGTGGAAGCGGTGCGCGACGTAGTCCAGACCGCGGCCCGCATCCATCTGCCGGCGTTAACGCTCTATGCGTTTTCGGCAGAGAACTTTTTGCGCCGCCCGCCCACGGAAATCCAATTCCTCATGAAGCTGCTGCACAGCTATCTGAAGAACGAGCTGGCGCTGATGCAGCGCAACAACATCCGGCTGAATTTCATCGGGCGGATCCATTCGCTGCCCCAGGAAGTGCAGGAGCGTATGGCTTGGGCCAAGGAGCAAACCTGCGGCAACACCGGCACGGTGTTGACCCTGGCTCTGAATTACGGCGCGCGCTCCGAACTGGTGGACGCCTTCAAAGCCATGGTCAGCGCCGCGGCTAACAACGGCGGGCTCGACCATTTGAAGATCGACGAAGAGACCATCGACCGCCATCTCTACACCCGCAATCTTCCCGAGCTCGACCTGGTGATCCGCACCAGCGGAGAGATGCGCTTGAGCAACTTCCTGCTGTGGCAGGCGGCGTACGCCGAAATCTACGTCACCAAGACATACTGGCCTGACTTCAGCGGCCTGGATCTGCTCGAAGCCATGCGCGAATTCCAGAAACGTGAGCGCCGTTACGGCGGCCTGAACGAACCGAACGGCCTCGGGCCAGGCGCGCATTCCAGCAGTCATTCTCACTCTCACGGGCATTCCCACACGAAATGAAGCGCGTCCTGACCGCAGTAGTGCTGGCCCCGCTGGTACTGCTGGCAGTCTTCCGCGCGCCGCTGTGGCTGTTCGCGCTACTCGTGGCAGCAGTCATCGTTCTCGCGCTGCATGAATATCTCCATATCGCGGAAGCGGCAGGGTTGAAGCCTTTCAAGTGGTTAACGTATGTCATTAGCTTGCTGCCATTTGTCTTAATGTGGCTCAACGGTTGGCCCGTAGAGCGCCAAATCAGCAAGGTCCCCTTCAATGTCCTTTTCTTGCCCAACTGGCTATTTGTGCTGATGGCGACAGCGGTGATCCTTGGTATTCCACTGGTCTTTCGGAAAGACCTGACCATGGGTTTGGCTTCGGTGGCAGCGTCGGTCTTTGGTGTGATTTACATTGCGGGCTCCCTCTCGCTGCTGTTCTGCATGCGGGGAGACCAATTCGACAAAATTCTTGTGATTTTTGTCTTGTTCTCGGTTTGGGCCGGAGACATCGCTGCCTACTACGTCGGCCGCAGCCTCGGCAAACACAAGCTCGCGCCGATCGTGAGCCCAAAGAAAAGTTGGGAAGGAGCCATCGCTTCGGTGATGGGCAGCGTCGCCGTTGCCGCGTTGGTATTTCATTTCCAGCCCCAGATCAGTCAGCTCTTTGTCGTCCCTCCGCAGGCAATGCGTCCCCGTTGGATTTCCATCGTTGGCCTGGGCATCCTTACCAACGTCGCGGCGCAATTCGGTGATCTATTCGAATCCGCGCTTAAGCGCGGCGCAAATCTCAAGGATTCCGGAACGCTTCTTCCCGGTCACGGGGGGGTCCTCGACCGCATTGACGCGCTACTCTTTGCCATTCCGGTGGTGTGGTACTATGCGAATCTGACCGGATTCCTCAACAAAACATTCCAGTAGATGAAGCGTATTGCCATCCTCGGCTCGACCGGCTCCATTGGCCGGAGCACGCTGAACGTGATCGAGAACCATCCTGAACGGTTCCAGCTGCTCACGCTGGCCGCGGGCGCGAACATGGAAGCGGCGCTCGAGCAAGCGCGGCGCTGGAAGCCGAAGGTTCTTTCGCTGGCCCACGAAGAAGATGCCGCACAAGCTGCCCAGCAGTTGAAGGCTGAAGGCCTGAGTGGAATCGAAGTCGTTTACGGACAAGCCGGCACGGTGCGCGTAGCGACGCACAAGGAAGTCGACTTCGTAGTCAGCGCGATTGTCGGCGTCGCCGGACTGAAGGCTACCTACGAAGCAGTGCGCGCGGGGAAAGAAGTCGGTCTGGCCAACAAGGAATGCCTGGTCACGGCGGGCGAGCTGATCACCGCTGAGGCACGCAAGCGGGGCAAGCCGCTCTTGCCGATCGATAGCGAGCACAACGCCGTGCACCAGTGCCTGCGCGGCGGGCGCATGAACGAAGTGGAACGCGTGTGGCTCACCGCCAGTGGCGGTCCGTTTCTTTCCACGCCCAAGGCTGAGTTCGAACGGATCACCGTGGAGCAGGCGTTGAACCATCCTACGTGGAAGATGGGACGGCGCATCACCATTGACTCGGCTACGCTGATGAACAAAGGATTCGAGGTGATCGAGGCCTGCCGGCTGTTCAATCTTCCGCCTGAACGGGTGAGCGTGATCGTGCATCCGCAGTCCACGATTCACTCCATGGTCGAGTTCAACGACGGCAGCATCCTGGCCCAGCTTTCCATCACCGACATGCGCTTGCCGATCCTCTACGCGCTGACCTATCCCGAGCGCGTTCCTTCCGACTTGCGTTTCAATGTGCTCGACCTTAAGCGCCTGGACTTCTGCCCGCCAGACATGAACAAGTTCCCCTGCCTGCGGCTCGCTTACCAGGCCGCAGCCGCGGGCGGCGCGAAATCCATCGCTTTGAACGCAGCCGACGAGGTTGCGGTGGCGGCGTTTCTCGAGCGCGAGATCGGGTTCAGCGACATCGCCCGCGTGGTGGAACAGACGATGAATGAGACCGAAGACCGCCATCCCCACACCATCGAAGACGTCCTGGCCGTGGACACCCGGGCCCGCACCGTAGCCCGGCAGAAGCTCACCCACCAACTCGCACGCCCGTAATCTGGCGATTTGTGGCGATTGCATTTAAAATAGCTAGACTGCAATCTATGGCTTTTTTGCTTTATCCCGCAACTTTCCTGCTGGCTCTACCCAGCTTTAGCGATTGGCCGATTTATTTGGCCTCCTTCCTCTTTGTTCTGGGAGTGCTGGTTTTCGTCCATGAGTTCGGACACTACGCCGTAGCCAAGTTCTTTGGCGTCCGGGTGGAGGTCTTCAGCCTGGGCTTCGGCAAGCGCCTGTGGGGCTTTCGCCGCGGCGATACGGACTACCGCATCAGCGCGCTGCCCCTGGGCGGCTACGTCAAGATGGCCGGCGAGAACCCGATGGAAGAGCACACCGGTGATCCCGGCGAGTTCACCAGCCATCCTCGCTGGCAGCGGTTCCTGATCGCGATTGCCGGGCCAGTGATGAACATCATCCTGGCAGTGGTCGTTTTGACCGGACTGTACATGGTGCACTACGAATTCCCCGTGTATTGGAAGAAGTCAGTGCCTGTGGCATGGGTGGACAAGAACTCTCCCGCGGAAGCAGCCGGCATTCGTCCCGGCGACCGGATCCTCAAGCTCGATGATCTGCAAGAGCCGACCTGGGAACAGATGGTCTACGCGATCAAGATGAATCCCAACCAGCACGTTGACGTGACGCTGCAGAGAGGGAACGAGATCGTAAAGACCACGATGGTTCCCAAGGCATCCGGACCCGACCAGGTGGGCTTTGCCGGGCTTGTTGCCGAAGGGCCCAACGAGGTCATTGCGGTCGAACCTGGGCACTCGGCGGAGAAGGCCGGGATTCAAGTGGGCGACCATATCCTGTCGGTCAATGGCACTCCGATGCGTTCTTATCTTGACTTGCCCGATCTGCTGCAACCGACGCAGAGCGCGCCCGTTGACATTGTTCTTTTGCGCGATGGCAAGCAGTCGACGGTCCGTGTGACGCCGGAACTCCGTGCTGCTCCCCCGGATACCGTGGAGAAATATCGCATCGGCGCCACTCTGACCGAAGCCATTCAAGTTGGCAAGCTGCCATTCGGCAAGGCTTTCAGCCGTTCGGTTGAGGAATGCAAAACTGGGTCTCGATTGATCTTCCAGTTGGTCGGGAAGATGTTAGAACGCAAGATCTCGATCCGCGCGATGAGCGGGCCGATTGGCATGACAAAAATGTCCGGCGAAGCGGCCAAGCAGGGCTTCTTGCCTCTCATGGGTCTGATGGCGCTGATCAGCCTTAACCTCGCGATCTTCAACCTTCTGCCCATTCCCATCCTCGATGGCGGGTTGATGCTGATGCTGGTAATCGAAGGCGTACTGCGCCGGGACATCAAGATCGAAATCAAGGAGCGCGTGTACCAGGCGGCCTTCGTCATGCTCTTGTTGTTCTTCGTGGTCGTGATCTACAACGACCTGGCCAAATCGTTCCACGGCTGATCTTTTTCCGCTCTATCTAAACCGCCGGCTTGAAGGCCGGCGGTTTTTGCTTTTGCTCACGACCATTTATCGTTTGTGGCACAGCCACTCTTGCCTGTGCGGAAACGTTCTTCTGAAGGAAACATGCACCGGCAAGAGTGCCGGTGCCACACCATCATGTCGGAATGTGGATGACGAGGTCCACCTGGATTGGTATCGGGGTGCCATCGCGCGTCGCCGGGTTGTACTTGAATTCACGAATCGCGGAGAGCAGCCTTTGCTGAATGGTTGAATCTACTTCTCCAGCCACGATCCGCGCCTCAGCCACTCGACCGTCGACGTCGATGGTAACTTCCACGACCACGTATTGCTCAAAATGTGGCGGAACGTCCGCAGCCGCAATAGTAGGAATCTCTCCTGCGGTCTGAACCGCGAGACGATAGTCGTTGGGAGAAAATCCGTAAACCTGGTGAAGCTTGAAGCTCATCATCATCCCTGCGGTTGCTTGTTTTGCGTGCTCACGGAGAACCTGGAGGGCCTTGCCGTCCGCGAATCCGGGTTGCAGGGGAAGCTCGTGCCTTGCCCTGCGACGCGCGCGCAACGGGCTAGGTGGAGACGTGGGGCTTACGTTGCTTGCCTGAAAAGACAGAGGCGTCGCGCCCGAGACTCTTTGTACTGCGTATTCTTTGGGCACGATTAGAACGATTGGGGCGTGCCGGGACTCAACAATCCAGCCCAGTGCAACGAGGTGTGCCAGAACCGAAATCAAAATGACGGACGGACGAGGAGCCGGGTTGGATGGAACGAATATCTGGCCTCGATCAAATACCCGGTTGTGATCTTTCATCGCATCACGCCCAGACTGAACCCACGGTCATTTTCTCGAAAGCATAGAGCCAATGCAATGGATCCCGTTCATGAGGGCGCCAGGCTTGTGTGGCACAGGCACCGGGGTCCCTGCCAGGCGCTTCGCCTGGCGGGGTGGAGGTACTCTTGCCCGTGCCGAATCGTCCTTCTGAAGGGAGCAAGCACCGGCAGGAGTGCCGGTGCACACCGGAGAGTCCCCTTCGAAATCGAGATACTGCAATGAGGAGACTGTTTTCGTCTAGCCCAGGTAGTTCAGGAAATACCTGGAATCACCCTTCTCGAATCCCGGGAAAACAGCCTGCAATTGCTTGCTGCCTAGATGCGTATAGACAGCTTCGCTCAGTACCTGGCGGAAGTCTGTAGTTACAGCCAGATCGCGGCCTTCGTAGAGATGCTCAGTCGCGAGCCCCGGCCAGCGGCCATAGACTCTGCCACCCTTGACCGGGCCGCCGAGCACGAACATGACGTTGGCGTGGCCGTGGTCGGTGCCGCGATTGCCGTTCTCGCGCGCGGTGCGCCCGAACTCCGACATGCTGACGATCACTGTGTTTTCGCCAAGATCGCCCAGATCGGTCCAGAACGCAGCGATGGCCTGAGAGAACTCGCGAGTGAGGTTGGCGATCTGGCCTTGCACGCTGCCTTCGTTCACGTGGTGGTCCCATCCGCCGATGTCGGCGAAAGCGACTTCCACGCCCAGGTTGGCTTTGATCAGCTGCGCTACCTGGCGCAGACTGTCACCAAAACGTCCGCGGGGATACTCGGCGCCGGCAACGGGCGTGTATTTCTCCGGATCGGCAGACTTCAACATCCTCACGGCTTCGAATGTTTCGTTGCCGGTGCCGTGCAGCACGGTGTCAACCGACTGCTCGTACATGGCTTCGAACGTATTGCTGGCCACGGATGCGCCGGGGCCCCGGCCGCCTACGGCAAACGCGCGGATGTCAGCCATAGCCACAGCGGGAACCGGGCCGGCCAGCGTACGCGGCAGTGCGCCGCCCATGGCCACGGCGCGGAAGGGCGAAGGCTGCGCCTCTTTCACGCCGGCGATGGCACGATTCAGCCAACCGTCTTCGGTGGACTTTACGCCAGGCGTGCCGGACTCCATATAGTCTTGCGCGTCAAAATGCGAGCGGGTGGTGTCCGGCGAACCGGCGGCGTGCACGATGGCCAGGTGCTTCTGGTCCCAGAGGGGCTTGAAAGCGGTCATCGAAGGATGCAGCCCGAAGAAGCCGTCCAGGTCGATCACGTTCTGCATAGGAATGGCGATCGACGGACGCATGCTGTAATACGCCCTTTCAGCAAAAGGCACTACAATGTTCAGGCCGTCCGCCGCGCCCCGCTGGAAGAGAACGACCAGGCGTTTGCCCGCCGCGCCGCCGGCGGCGGTATCCGCGGCGTACACCGCGCGCGTCAAAAAGCTGGGGATCACGCTAGTCCCTACAACAGCCAACGCGCCATTCTTCAGGAAAACTCTCCGTGTGATTGCCATTTGCAAGCTCCTTACTTCACTTCCACAACCTCGGGAGCGCAGCCGCCCTCGGCTGCGTTGCTTACCGTCAATCCCGCAGGCGAGGGCGCCTGCGCTCCAGCAAAATCCGTCACCGTCGTTGAAACTCCGGCGAACCCATAATCAACCCGGCTATAGCCCCGAAGTTGGGCGGTCGCCCTGGATCATCTAACCGCCTCTGTGCGACCTGTGGATCGGTGAGCTGCTTTTGGATCACAGCGTGGGTCTGGGGCGAAACATCGCCGGAGAGGATGCTGTTTTCAAGCACGGCCAGGGCCGAATCTGCATCCCGCGGCTGGGCGCCATGCAAGAGCGTTTGCGGATCCAGCGTGGTGCCCGGCAGTTTGCCGGTGCCGAGTTGCAACGCGAAGTTCATGCGCGAGAGCAGCGCCGCGGAATTCACCCAGGTCTCAGCCTTCATGGAGTAGCCCGTCGGCGGCTGCATGCCGTAGAGCGGCATGCCCATGCGGTTGAGGAACTGCACCAGCGGAACCGCGTTTTGTACTTCCACGCCCGACGCGCGCACCGAAGAGACCACGAACTCAAACGGCGTTTTCATCTTGGCGCGGTACGCGTCGGCGGCCCAGAACTCGGGCGCGTGGAACATGGTACGCAGCACTTCACGGATGTCGCCGTCTTTCTTTATGAAGGTGTCAGCCATGCGGTCAATCAGGCTTTGCGGCGGATTGTCCGACACAAAGCGCATGGCCAGTTTTTTGGAGATGAATCGCGCGGTGGAAGGATGGTGCGCCAGAATGTCCAGCATCTCCATGCCTTCGCTCTCGCCGTGATCGCCGATCTTGTGGCCGAGGACGTACTTTTTGCCCGGCTCGTGAGCGCGGTCGTTGTACTTGAAACTGCCGCCGCGTTGCGGCTGGTCAATGCTCCATCCGGTGAGGACCTTCGCCAGTTCCGTGACGTCTTTCTGCGTATAACCGCCGTCAACGCCCAGAGTATGCAGTTCCATGATCTCGCGCGCGTAGTTTTCGTTCAGGCCGCTGTTCCGGTTGTTGCCCGGAGGGCGGGGCGGCACTTGATAAATCATGCCGAACGGACCGCGGCGATACTGCGGCCGGCGGCGGCCCGCGGGGCCGTACTTCGCAAGGTCAGAGTTAGGACCCACGCTCTGCCAGTTGTCCAGGTAGAACAACATTGCCGGGCTCTTGGCTGTGGCCACCAGAAGATCTTTGAACTTGCCCAGCGCATGCGGACGAATCACGTCGCGCTCGTAGGCAGTGATCATGTAGCGATCAGGACCCTTGCCGATGAACACATTGAAGTGGTTGTACCAGAAGTCGGTCATCACTTCGTCCAGCTGGCGTTCGCTGTAGATCGCGCGCAGCAATTTGGCCGACGTCAGTTCGCCACCGACCACGACCTGCGGGTTGATGATGGCCATGATGGTCTCAACCTGGTCCGGTTTCATACCGTCGGTGAGCCGCTGGGCCCGCTCGCCGCGGTAGTTACGGAGCAAATCCATGCGCTCCTGCGGGTTCATGCTGAGGATGGTCTTGTAACGCTGCTCGGGCGGTTGTTGCAGCAACTGGTCCGACGCCAGATCGGCGAACATGGCGTCTTCACGACGTTTCGCCCCTGGCTGGTTTTGAGATTGTGTAGGGGCGGGCTGGGACTGGGCCGGAGCAGGCTGGGCCGGCTTGGCGCCCAGGTCGGCGTACATGTCAACTTCACGCTTCTTCTGGATTTTCTGGCGATCTTCAGGAGAGAGCATGGAGGCGTCGTCGTTGGCTGGCTGGACTTTCATGTCCGCTTCCAGAGCCTTGTCGGGGGCGGTGTTGTTGGTCGTGTTCGCGTTGTCGGCGGCCTTGGCGGCTTTGTTTTCCTGGCGTTGCTGCAACTGGTCCAGACGCGCTTCGTAGATGGCGCGTTTGGCCGGATCGGAGGGTAGAGACTTGCGCCCGTTCTCGATGGCCTTGACCACTTGCGGGGTCGGGAAGTTGTCCACCATTTCCCGGGTGCTCATGCGCAATGTGCGGAAAGGTGCGAGCCGCGCTTCAGTGGCACCGTCGTCGATCTGGTCAGGGTGGAGCTGCTGATCGAACCACTTGTCCAGGCCCATGGCGCGAACGCGTTCCACGTCGCCTGGACGAACACCGAAGGTGAAGCGGTTCAGCGCGTGAAGAATGCGCTTGTCATCGTCCATCTGGGCAAGTGCTGGGTCAGCAGTCTGGTTCTTGGATTTGGATTTCTTGTCGCCGGCAACCACTAGAACAGCGGAGAGGGTGAGGAGAAGGCCCAGCAAAACCACAATGCGACGCAAGGCGGGCATAAGCGCTCCAGAGTGCTCTGTCTTCAAAGGAATACTAACCCCAAACGGAGTAAAAGTTGCAGGGCAGACGTTCATCCCGGCGAGCCGGGATGAATCCTTGCCTAACAAACGGTCCACTACCGAGTTTACGACAAGCTGACCCGGCCGCGGTGAGCCCGGTGGGTCAGCTCGGAGACCAGGTGGTCGATGTCCGGGGGCGAGATGTCGCAGGGTACGCTGGGATCGAGGAACGGTTTACGGGCTTTTTCCGCGGCCGAGGCCCAGGGACGCGGCGGAGCCATGGTGACGGCGGCATCGCGGCGCAGCTGCACCAGCAGCGAGTGGACCACTTCGGCATCGAGCTTGGAAGGCGCAAGCCAGCTCAACTGCGCCGCGGTCTCGCCGAGCGAATGGCGCTTGCGGTAGGGGCGGTCGCTGAGCATGGCGTCAAAGGTGTCGGCCACAGCTACCAGGCGGACCTGGAGGGAGACCTCGTCATTCCGCAAGCGATCGGGGTACCCGGAGCCGTCGGCGCGTTCATGGTGGGAACGCACCACCTCCGGCACATGCGGCCAGGGAAACTGCGCCGTGGATACAATCTGGTGTCCGAGGACGGTATGGTCAGCCATCTCCTGGAATTCGCCGGGCTCGAGCGCGCCTGGTTTGGTGAAAAGACGCTTGTCCACGGTGACCTTGCCGATATCGTGCAGAAAACCGGCAGCACGAATTTCGCCGACCTCACCCGGGCTCATGCCCAGCGCATCCGCCATGCCCGCGGCGTAACGTCCCACGCGGAGCGAATGGCCTTGCATCTGCACGCTCTTTACGTCGATGGTGGCTGCAAACGCGGCGAGAGCTTCGTCCCAGAAAGAATGGACGGAAGCAATCAGCTTTAAATTCTCCGCTGTGCGCTCTTCGAGCGAGAGCATGAGCTGGTGATTGTGGATCGCCAGGCCAATGAAGGGCGCCAGGTCGCCGATCTGCTTCAGAATCTCGGCTGTGTATTCGGCGCCGCCTTCTCGCTCCCCCAGCAAAAGTGCGCCAATCAGTTTGCCGCGGACTTTCAATGGCGCCACGCAGCGGAACCACACGCTGGAGATGTTTCCGGTCGAGCTCAGAAAAACGTCGGAACGCTCGCCGGAGATACGTTGCGGACCGGGCACGTTGGTGAGCGCGTGCACGTGCTTCGGCTGAAGTGGAAAGACCGCGGTCTGGGGAAAAATGACGAAGCCGTCGGCGGCGATGGAACTGAGCATGGCCGGCTTGTCGTGGAAGCGGAACAGCGCGGCTGAGCTCGCCCGCACCGCGGCTTTCACCACTTCCAGAGCCGCGCCCGCCGTATGGACAAGATCTCTCTCGCCCGTCAGCACGGGGCCCAGTTCGGCCAGGACCTGGGAAGCTAGCAACGGCGGCCGGCTGCTGATAAATGGGTCGGCCAAGTTGTTGTATGAGGCGCGAACTCCAGAGCAAGTTCAGAGTAACAACTTAGGGAACTCTAAGAAAGCCCTAAGTACCGCGTTGGTAAATAGCAGCTGCGGCTGTGTTTCTCGCTCTTCTTTTCACAACACGCTACGAATCCCTTTACGCTCTGCGTCCCACGAAGAGTGTTGAGAATTTCACACAGGCAAAGCTCGTCAGCAAGGCGAGAGCAACCCACTGTCCGCCGAACTTCAGTGTTGATTGACCCAGGGACTGAAGCGCTGTTCCCCAAGCCGCGGGGAGCGAGGAGGCAGCTCCGCGGCTCAACTGCACTATGGTCATGACGAGGACCACACCCAGGACTGCACCGGCAACTACAAGGCCGGGCAAAGCGCGTTTCCACGGAAAGGGAATGGGCGGAGGCGCTTCGGCCTCGCGTCGTACGACTTCCATGACAGCAGCGGCGAAGCCCGAGGAAGGCAGGATCTCCGTCTCCGACAGAATACGATCGAGATCATCGTCTTTCGGATCGTCTTTCATCACCATCATCATCATGATCAAGCCTCTCTAAGTTCGCGCGCAACCAGCCGCGCTTGAAGTTTGCCACGCAGGATTTCCCGTCCCCGAAAGAGCCGGGATTTCATCGTGCCCTCGCTCAACCCCAGGCTGCGGGCAGCGGCAGAAAGGTCCATTTCGTGAAAGTAGAAGAGCAAAACCGCGTCGCGATACTTGGGTGGAAGCGCAGCTACCGCATTGCGCACCGCCCGGTCGCGATCTTCAGCGTCCAGCCCGCCGTCTTGCGGGCGAGGATCGCGAGGCTCTGCCACATCGTCGAGAGGCACGGTCCGCAACGGGATGCGCCGCAACTGGGAGCGGTAGAGGTTGATGGCCACGGCGAACATCCAGCTTGAAAAGGGCGAGTCGCTATGCCAACGCTCGAGTTTACGGTAGACGCGCAGAAAGGCCTCCTGGGCCATCTCCTCGGCGCGGCCACGGTCGCGGCAGAACCGGTAGGCCAGGCTTACCAGCGGCCCCTGCCAGCGGCGAACGATCCCCTCGAATGCGGAGGCGTCGCCGGCCAGAACTTTCGCGACATCGGCTTGGTCTTCGCTGGCGCTCATGCTTTTATTCTTTTGAGTACGACTGGCCCGGTCTGTCTAAGGTTCCATTATTTTTGGGTGGGGCAGTTAAAAAAAGGAACCGGACCGTTTTCATGCCTGTCTTACCGGATGCAGCGGCAAACCGCGCAGAGGAGATTGATCTATGGCTGGTGTCGTGGCTCTGTTAATTCCCGTGGTCGCGATAGTCTGTGTTTTCACATTCATTTCCATCGCTGCGTGGTCGGACGCCCGGCGCAAAGAGAGAGAAGCCTACTACAAAAGCGAAACCCTCAAGAAGATTGCCGAGGCGCCCGGGACGGGGGGCCAAACCGCGCTTGAGTACTTGCGGGAAGAAGAGAGAAGTAGTCATCGCCGTCGTGAGCAGCAAGCCAGCGAAGGACGCAAGCTGGGCGGGCTAGTGTTGATTGCGGTTGGCGTCGGCCTTATGCTTCTCCTCTGGGGCGTCGCCGACCAAGATGCCAAGGGAGTCTACCTGGTCGGCGCCATCCCATTTCTCATCGGCGTCGCGCTGCTGGTCTATTCCTACATGCTCGTGCCGAAAGCGAACGACTAAAAGTGTTCTCTTAGGTCCGCGAACTTCTCCACCTGCAGCAGTCGCAAGCCGTCAGGCGGAGGGTTGACTGTCTCGTGTTCCAGAACCCAGGTGTTATCGTGGGGCACGAACACCGCGTTGATGCCGGCGGCGAGCGCGGGGTTGATATCGGACTTGGGGCTGTTGCCGACCATCCAGGTAACTCCCGGCTCCAGCGCATACTTGCCTACGACTCCTTGATAGGTCACGGCATTCTTCTCCGCCACGATCTCTACCGCGGCAAAATATTCCTTGAGCCCTGAACGTTCAACCTTGCCTGACTGCTCGGTGAAGTTGCCTTTGGTCATCAGGATCAGGTGATGCCCGTGGCGGCCGAGATGGCCCAGCGTCTCTACGACTCCAGCAATCAGTTCGAGCGGGCGCGTGGCAACGTGATGGGCGAAGCCCCACACGAACTCGTGCAATTCCGGTGTGACCGGGCGGTCGGCCAGCCGTTCGAAGGTGATGACCAGGGAATGGGCAAAGCTGTGCGCGCCGTACCCGCGCTCCAGGATGGTCTCGCGCTCTACTTGATTGAGAAACAGCCGCACCTCCTGCGGCGGCATCTCCTGGTGGTTCAGCAGGCGCATGAAATCGGCGATTGCCTGTTCGAAATAAATGTTGTTCTCCCAAAGCGTGTCGTCAGCGTCGATGAGAAGCGCTTGCGGGGGGATTTGGGACATGATCTTCGTATGATAAAGGACGTTGCAGAACGTTACCGCGGATTGACGCGGAGGCCCATTCCTCGTAGTTAGCAGGTCTAGCCCATGTTACTTCCGCGTTCCATCCACCTAAATCCGCGGTAGCAGGTTTGTTACAATTTTCTGAATGAAGTCAAGACATCTCTTTTGGGTTCTTCTCCCCGCTGTTTGTCTCGCTGGCGCCAGTCTGTACGGCCAGGCGGGACGTCGGGCGGCGCCGCCACCGAAGAAGGTGGACCAATGCATCCTCCATGAGCCGATCCACGGCAGCCTGACTGGGCAAGTGGCTAAGTTCCAGATGGTCTCCATGCCCTTCAGCGTGGCCGGGCTGAACGCCCAGGAACAAAAAATGGTTTACAAGCTGGTGGAGGCGTCGCGATACCTTGACGACATCTACTGGCGGCAGAACGATCCCAAGGGTCTGGAATTCTACAAGCGCTTGGCCGGCTGCAATACCGTCATGGCGCAGAAGCTCCGCCGCTATCTGATGATCAACGGCGGACGCTGGGATCTGCTTGAAGAAAATAAGCCGTTCGTGGGCATGGATTCGTTCCCGCCGGGCCGCGCGCTCTACCCTGCGGGCTTGACGCGGCAGGAGATTGAGGCCTACGTAGCGAAACATCCTGAGAAGAAAGATAAGATTTACAGCCCGCACACGGTGATCAAGCGCCAGGGCGAAGAGCTGGTGGCTGTGCCGTATCACGTGGAGTACGCGCAATGGCTCAAGCCGGCCGCGGCGGCGCTTCGCGAAGCTGCAGCCCTCAGTTCGGACCCAGCTTTCGCCAATTTTCTTCGCCTGCGCGCCGATGCTCTGCTCACCGACGACTACTACAAGAGCGACCTGGCCTGGCTTGATCTTCAGAACCCCAAGTTCGACATTATTTTTGCTCCCTACGAGACTTACCTCGACGATGTGCTGGGCGTGAAGACTTCCTATGGTGCGGCGGTGATGGTCCGCAATGAGAAGGAGAGCGCCAGCCTGGCCACGTTCATGAAATACGTTCCTGAAATCCAGGCAGGGCTGCCGCTCGCACCCGAAGACAAGCCGTCGCTCGAGGGCAAGAGCACGCCCATGGAAGTGATGGACACGCCGTTCCGGGGCGGCGATCTGCGCCATGGCTATCAGGCCGTGGCGGACAATCTGCCCAATGATCCGCGGATCCACGAGGAGAAGGGCACCAAGAAGATCTTCTTCAAGAACTATATGGACGCGCGCGTGAACTACGTGGTGCTGCCCATCGGCAAGCTGCTGCTGCGTGAAGACCAGGCAGCGCGCGCTTCCATGGACGGATATATGGCCGCGGTGCTGATGCATGAGATCTCGCACGGGCTGGGCCCCGCCTATGCTCGCACCGGCGCCGGCAAGGCTGACATCCGCGCTTCTCTGGGGCCGATTTATGCCGGAGTGGAAGAAGCCAAGGCTGATGTGGTCGGCCTCTACGGGTTGCAGTGGCTGATGGACAAAGGTGTGGTCCCGAAGGAAAGCGCCGCCGAGATTTACTCGTCGTACGTAGCGGGGATTTTCCGCACCGTGCGCTTCGGCGTGGCTGAGGCTCATGGCCGGGCGGAAATGATGGAATTCAATTATCTCGCCGAGCAGGGCGCCATCACTCGCGACCCCAAGACTGGGCGCTATGTGATCGATTACGACAAGATGCCAGGCGCGATCGCGGCGCTGGCCAAGGAACTGCTGGAGATCGAGGCCACCGGCGATCGTAACCGCGCCGAGCAATGGTTCAAGAAGTACGAATCCATGCCGGCTGAGCTAAAATCAATGCTAGCAAACGCCAAAGATGTGCCCGTGGATGTGGATCCAGTCAGCGCATTCGGAGAACAGGTTCAGTGACAAAACAGGCGGAAAAAAGTGGGTCGGAACGCCGCCGCTTCGAGCGGGTGGACATCGCCGCCGAAGCCCAGGTGATGGTGTTTGACGTAAAGGGCCGCAAGGCCGGAGTGCTGCGCCAACTGGCGCGTGGCGGCTTCATGATGGAACCGGAGAAGGACTACAGCAAAGACAACAAGATCTACAATTTCACCATCACGGAGCCGCGCGAAGGCATCAGCGTAACCGTGAACGCGCGTGCCCGCTCGGCCGGGGAAGACTACGCCGGCTTTGAGTTCGTGGACCTCAACCCGGACGCGGCGGTCGATATCGGCCTGATCATCGGCGCGTATTACGACCACAAGAAAGAGTGAACGTCGCAGCGGTTGCGCAGATCATTGATGGTGACCATGCAACCCTCTGATCGCCTCAGCCCGAAGGGCGTAATAGCCTAGCCCACCCGCGCCAGCGGTGGGTGGTCGTTGTTGGGATTTTTCGAGCGCCAGAGGCGCGACACCTAACCGAAAATTAATTTCGGATCGTATTCCACACCGTGTTTGTCTAAGAGCGCCTTGAATTCCTTCTCAAAGCTTCTGCGCCGATGGTGCTCTTCCTGATTGTCAATGTACTTGATAACAGCAGTCACATTCGAGGAACTCACGCTGAACGCGCCGTAACCCTTTTGCCATGCGAACCGGCTTCCGTGCTCGCCCATCCACTTTGAGGAATTAGCTTTGATCACCGATATCGCATGGGCCAGCGTGATGGTTGGCGGCAAGCGGAAGAGAGCATGGACATGATCTTTCATGCCGCCGATGGCAAATGCCAGCATGTCGTAGTGTCTGCAAATGCCTGCCATGTACGCCCATAGCTTCCGTTGCAGAAGGCTTCGCAATCAGCTTCTCCCGGTCCTTCGTGCTGAAAACCAAATGGATATGATTCTGAGCGTAACTGTGAGACATGTGTCGCGCCTCCGGCGCTCGGGGATTCTATCTCACCAACCCACCGCTTACGCGGGTGGGCTAGACTGTCACGCGCCTTCGGCGCTGATGGGACCAGTCCGCAGCCCTGACCCAAGATAGTGAGTATTTACTGCAAATAGGAGTTGCAGTCTCGCTAAATCCCAACCCGCCATCCGCTGATTTATAATTTCAGGTTGCTCAAACCCTGCCGTTCACCTGAGCGAAAAGGAATCCATGGCGACCGACGTACTCATGCCCCAGATGGGCGAATCGATTTTTGAAGGGACCATCACCAAGTGGCTGAAGAAGCCCGGAGACAAAGTCCAGCGCGACGAGCCGCTATTTGAAATCTCCACCGATAAAGTGGACGCCGAAATCCCCGCCCCGGCCGCCGGCGTCCTCAAAGAGATCAAAGTTCCGGAAGGCTCGACCGTCCAGGTGAACACGGTGGTGGGCGTGATCGACGCCGAAGGCAGCGCGGTGGCGTCAGCGCCCCAGCCTGCGAAGGCGGCGCCAGCCCCGGCGAAATCAGTGCCCCAAGCCAACGGGGTATCCACACCTTCGCCTGCGGCGCCTTCCAAAGCGGCCCCAACGCAAGCGGCTGCCAGCACCGGAGGTAACGGCGGGGGAGCGGCGCCGGGCGGTCCCGGCGTTGATGTGGTCATGCCGCAGATGGGGGAATCCATCTTCGAAGGCACCATCACTAAGTGGCTGAAGAAAGTCGGCGACAAAGTCCAGCGCGACGAACCGCTATTTGAAATCTCCACCGATAAAGTGGACGCAGAAATCCCGGCGCCGGCTGCAGGAGTCTTGAGCGAGATCAAGGTTAAAGAAGGAACCACGGTGCAAGTGAATACTGTGGTGGCTGTGATTGGGGGAGCAGGCGCTCCCGCGCAGGCCGCTGCTCCGGCAAAGACCGCTGCGCCCGCGCCCAGGCCGGCCCCACAACCGGTTACCGCCTCCGCTCCTCCGCCTCCGCGACCGTCCCCGGGACCGCAAGCGGTGCCGCGTCCTTCTGCCCCGCAGGCAGGCGAGCGCGTACGCTCATCACCGCTGGTGCGGCGCATCGCTCGCGAGCATAACGTGGATCTCGCTGCGGTGGCAGGTACCGGTCTGGGAGGGCGCATCAGCAAGAGCGACATTTTGAGTTTCGTCGAGCAGCATGGCCCCGGCACGGCAGCGCCGAGCCGGCAGGCGATCGCGCCGGCTGTGCCGCAGCCCGTGCGGCCGGCGCCATCCGTCCAGCCCGCCCAACGCGCGGCTGCCCAGCCCGTTCCTGCCGTGACCGAGCTACCGGGCGAGCTGGTGCCCATGACGCCGATGCGCAAGAAGATTGCCGAGCGCATGGTGGAGTCGCGGCGGACCAGCGCCCACGTGCACACCATCTTCAAGGTGGATATGACGCGCATCGTCAAGCTGCGCGAGAGTCTCCGCAAGGGATGGGAAGCCCGCCACGGCGTCAAGCTGACGTTCATGCCATTCATCGCCAAGGCCCTGATGCATGGCATCCGCACCAAGCCTATCGTAAACGCATCGGTGATCGGCGACTCCATCCAGTACCACAAGAACATCAACATTGGGATCGCTGTGGCGCTGGAGTGGGGCCTGATCGTTCCTGTGGTCAAGGGCGCGGAGAACCTGAGCTTTGTCGGCTTGCAGCGCAGCATCACGGACCTGGGCGAGCGCGCCCGCGCCAAAAAACTGGTGCCGGACGAGGTTCAAGGCGGCACCATCACCATCACCAATCCGGGAATTTTTGGACCGCAGTTTGGTACGCCGATCATCCTGCAACCGCAGCTGGCGATTCTGGGCATGGGCGGCATCTTCAAAGAACCTGTTGTTATCACAGACCAGGATGGAAACGACTCCATCGCCGTGCGTCACATTATCCGCCTGGTGCTGGGCTACGACCACCGCGTCATCGACGGCGCCGATGCCGATCAGTTCATGGTCGCGGTGCGGGATTATTTGGAAGACTTTGACGAAGATATTGGGTAGATCCTTCGGCGCGCGCCGGGCGGCGCTCCGCTCAGGATTTCGGCTGGAGGCTCCCGCTGGCGCTCACGCCTCCAGGACGCCTCAACTTTAGCGAAGATATTGGGTAAATGCTTCGGGTCGCACGATTTACCGCCCTTCGTACAGGATTTTGACTGAGCAGTCGCTCGCCGCCGCGTCCATCATCGCGTGGTGGTCATTGGTGCCTTTCTAGCCACTTCTTCATCGGCCGGTTATGGCCTGGAGGCCTCTGTGTCACGAAAGATTGAATCCACCGCGGTCCTTGCATCTGGCCGGCAATGCTCGCCGGCGCATCCAATTTCAGCAGCTATGAATTTGCTGAAGGCAGTTTGCGCGTGCGGAGTCCTTATCGCCCTTGCCGGCTGCAGCGACGGCCATACAACCGCCTCTGTGCCCACGCCCACACCCACCCCCAGCGTGACGATCTCGCCCGGTTCGGCGACCGTGGCTTTGAACACATCGCAGGCATTCAATGCGACGGGTCCCAACGGCGCCCCGGTGGCAGTGAACTGGAACTTGAGCGCTGCCATCGGTACCCTTCAGGTCAACGGAAGCACTGCCACCTTCATCGCCCCCACTTCGTTTCCTTCCCCGCACTCTGTGACCGTGACCGCTACCTTGCAATCGGACGCCAGCAAGATCGGGGCCTCTGGGATAAACATCGTCTTTCCCAACGACAACCACGTGCAGCAAACCGTGCCGGTCAAGATGGGCACCAGCGGCGGCAACGTCACTGACACCAATGCCAACCTATGCTGCTCGGGCACGTTGGGCGCGCTGATCACACGTGGGGGAGTCACCTTCATCGTAAGCAGCAACCACGTCCTGGCTAAATCCGACAATGGCACCGCCAAGACAACTGATATCATTAGCCAGCCTGGGCTGGTGGACAACAACTGCGCCCCCGGCGCGAACACAGTGGCCCACTTCAGTGCGGCGGCGGCCCTGAAGCCGCTCAACGGGACGAACGGCCCCGCACCCAGCAACGTAGACGCGGCCATCGCCCAGATTGTCCCCGGCACGGTTGATACCAGCGGCAGCATCCTGGACCTGGGGGCCGCCGGCGCAGGCAGCATCGCTGCGGCGCCGCCCTCGAGCACGCTGGCCGTACCATCGACGGTGTTGGCAAACGGGGAAGGAGTGGCCAAGAGCGGCCGCAGCACCGGTCTGACGTGCTCCACGCTGCAAGCCATCAATGTAACCGTGTCGGTGGACTACTTCGTAGCCTGCGGCGGCGCCAAGTCTTTTACGGCCACGTTCAGCAACCAGGTGATCGTCAACGGTGGCAGCTTCAGTGCGGCGGGCGACTCGGGTGCCCTGGTGGTGACGTCGGACACGGCGCGTCCAGTGGGGTTGCTCTTCGGCGGAAACAGCACCAGCACATCCGCTCACCCCCTCGCGGACGTCATTACGGCGTTCACTGACGCCTCAGGAACACCGGCCTTCGTTGGCGGCGCCGACCACACGGTGAGCTGCGATCCTACGGCCGTGGCTCCAGGCGCCAGCCAGGGCCCGGGAGGTTTCGCGGCGATTTCCCAATCCGAACAACAACGCGCGGCCGCGGCGCGGCAAAAACACGCCGCCCGGCTGATGCAGGATCCGGTTGTAGCTTCAGTTGAGGCGGGAGTCAGTGAAGACAGCCGGGCTGAAGGTGCAGTGGTAATCACCCTTTCCCAAACGCCGCACACAGCGATTCCAAAAGTACTGGATGGAGTCCGCACGCGCGTGGTCTCCCCTCCCGGAGGACGCATGCCCGTGCTAAGCCTGGCCGACCTGGATCAGGCGACCGCGGTGAAGGAGAACCACGCTGATCTCATGACGCAGCCCGGCGTCCAGGGCATAGGTGTAGGCCGGAGCAGTGACCACCCCGCGGAACCGGCCATCGTCATTTACGTGCTGGCAGGCCAGGCACATCCGCCGATCCCTGCTGTACTGGACGGCGTTCGCACCAAAGTCATCGAGGGCGATCGCTTCAGGGCGTTTGGCTGGGGGAAAGAGACAATGCCGGCGACCAAGTGCACGAAGAAAAAGTAGGGCAGCGCCCACAGCGCCATCCGTAGAGACGTGGCATTGCCACGTCTCACCGCCACCTCCTTCCATGCCGTGGCTGTTCCGAAACAATGTCGACAGGTTGAGAATGAGACGCGGCTATGCCGCGCCTCTACGTTCAGATCTTTCCACCGGCGATGAGGGCCGGATTCATTTGCGACGATCCGCGCTACGCAATTCCCAGTTCTCTCGCCGCCAACGCCGCCAAGCCCGGCATCTGGCTCAGCGTCGCCACTTGGACGTTCTGCCGCTCCAAGGTCTCGAAGGCAAAGCCGATCGATGGGTCCTCGCGCTCGAGCCCGTCATCCACGACCGCTGTGAGCTGGGCCTGCTTGTTTTCTTTCTTTCGAATGCCTTCGGCCAATTGGGGAATGCTGAAGGCCAGGACTTTGGCGGCGTTCACCGCGTTGGCATCCGCCGGCAGGGCCAGAGCATGGAACATCTTTACGGTGCCGTTGGCAAGAGGACTGTAGCCGCAATCGATTTTGAGTGGATCGCCAGGGCGCGTGTAATCCGCGGCTTTGATCTCTTTCGTCATGAGCAGCCAGGCCCCGCTCGTCTCAAATTCCTGGCGCATGCGGGCCAGGATTGTCTGGCGCGCGCTGGTTTCGCGAGGCGCGCCGCGACGCCCGGCTTCGAGATACATCTTGGCCAGTGCGTCGGCTTCCTCTGCCGGCGACTGCGCTAAGCATGCCTTGAAATCCGAAGCCTGCAGGGAGTTCGAAAACGAGTCTTGAATCTTGCGCAGGATTTGATCACGCCCGCCGTTCGAGTCGAGCAATTGAGTGCGCAGGTCGCTCTCGAGCGATTCCAGCAGATCTGTGTCGGCCTGAGGGTCGAGACACTTCGCGCGCGACCAGTCACGAGTGAAGCGCAGTTCCGCGCGTCCGGATTCAGGCAGCAATACCAGGCCCACGTTGACGAACTCGTTCTTCACCGCATCGGGCACGTAGCGGAGAAGGAAGAAACTGCATTTGTGTTGTTCGATCATCGTTGCACCATTAGCTCGCATGTCCCGCCGCGGCCGCTGAACTCCGTTCTTCGGCAGCCCACGCCGGAAAAGGTTTACGCGAGGAGTCGCGGAACGCGGCGATCAGCTCACGCACTCTGCCGCGCCGTCCCACGATCGCCGCCGCCAGGTTGCCCAACGCCTGCCAGTCATGGCCGGTCCATTCTGGAGGAATGTCGCCGGCAATCTCCTCGACTATTTCCGGATCAAAACTCTCCACGCGCTCCAGCCAGGGTGAAAAGCTGTCCCATCCGCGGATTTGCTCATAGACACAATTGCGAGCGTAAACGCCGCGCAGCGGGGAGTCGGGAAAGTTCCAATCGCCGGCGTTAAAACAGTAGCCCTGGTCAATGAAGCTTACGTTGTATTTGAGCTCCCGCGGTTTCTTCCAGAACACGGCCTGGCGTCCATTGGAATTGCCCAGCCATTTGTCGACCACCAACATGCCGGCGAAAGCCTGCAGGTTCTTAACTTTGTGCATCAGGTTGTCAGGAAGGTAATCGAAGATGTGGGTCTCGGCGGGATCACAGACGTAGCGCGCGCCGAACTGGAGTCCTGCGGCGCAGGGCATGGGATCGAGCCCGCACTCGATGCGCAGCTCGGGCGTATTGGCGATGAGCCAAGCGCCAACTTCGACGACCTCCGTTACAGGCACCGGCAAGCCGATGCGCTCGGCCAGGCGCGTGGCCAGCATCTCGTTGGCCAATACGCGAAGGTGCTGCGGGTTGTTCTGAAATTTGACGACGTAGAAGTGACCGTCGTGGGCGCGCATCAAGTGGGCTTGCGCTCCACCGCGCATGCGCCGCACGTGCTGGACGGCCTCGGTGGGCATAGGCGGTCAATTGTACAGGTGGATTGCTGGATTGCAGCACGATGAGCGAACGCACGGTTAGAATAAGCGGGCCAATGGCGCTGGGATCTGAGCGGGTCCCAGCATGTAGGAGGAACCGGGAAGATGCTGGTGCGTAACGTCAAAGGTTGTATTGCGATCCTGCTGCTGATTACGTTTTGGTTTTCTCCCATTGCCGGGCGTGCCGACGTCATGGCGGCGGGTTCCCGGAAACCGGCGCCTGCCTTTTCGCTGGCGGACAGCGGCGGCGCCACCGTGAGCCTGTCGCAATTCAAGGGCAGAGTTGTTCTGCTCAACTTCTGGGCAACTTGGTGTCATGGCTGCCAGGAAGAGATCCCCTGGTACATCGAATTTGCGGGCAAGTACAAGGACAAAGGATTGGTCGTGATCGGGGTGTCCTTGGATGATGACGGCTGGAAATCTGTAAAGCCGTTCATGCAAGCGAAAAAGATGAACTATCCGGTCGTCGTCGGGAATCAGGAGCTTATGGACCGCTATAGCGGCTATGGCATGCCAGTTAGTGTGCTGATTGACCGTGACGGCAGGATCGCCGATTCCCACTCCGGCGTGGTGGATAAAAACGGATGGGAGCGGGAGATACAGCAGTTGCTGGGCGAATCGTCAAAACAGGTGCCGAAGTAAACCCTGAAGAGATATCACGGTGCTTTCTAGTTTGCGCCGTGGCTCCCGGGTTCAGTCGCGTCGGCTGGCAGGGGATCGTATGTCCGGATGAACTCCTCCACGCTGTCCACGTACACGTCAGCGAAGTCCACGACGTAGCGGCGCGTCAGGATGAGCGATTGGGCGTCCTCCAGGCTCCAGCCCAGAGCGCGCAATAAGGCCAAAGTCATCATGGGCGCGCGATGCACCCCGGCGGCGCAATGGATATAGACTTTTCCTTCGGGATCCTCGAGTGCTTCCCGGGCAAATTCCACGCCGGTAGCGAACAGTTGCGGTGGCTTGGGCTGGAAGTCGTCGTCGGTGGGATTATGGAGCACAGTGACGGGGTAAGGCGCGGCGAGAGGCCGGTCGTCAAACTCAATTTGCATGTTGATGATATGGGTTACGCCCATACGGACCAGTTCAGCCATGTTCTGGTCATTCCATATCCCGCCGCCTACCGCAATGCGATCCGTCACCCAGGTGATGTCCATAGACTCGACTCTTAGATGCTAACAGAAGGAACGGCAAGATCGGGTGATCGGGTGATCTGGTGATCGGGTGATCCGTACCAGGATGGGACCTAGGCTCGCTATTTCCGCTTTGGGTTTCGATCACCCGATCACCCGATCACGGCGATCACCCGATCTCCTCGCACCGATCCAAGCTGTTCCCGGCTTACAATATGTGCATCCCATGTAGGTTTGGAGGGGAAAGATGGACGTTCCAGCACTCGTAGGTTCCCGGCGCAATGAAGACATTGCCCTGGATCTGATGAAATTCATTGCCGTGACCACGGCGTACGGCAAGGTCAGCGCCGGAGGCGCAGGTTTCCAGGCGGGCGCGGAGAGCAAAGCTGAGGACTATGCCGCCCACCTACTGGAGTTGTATACTCGCTGCCTGAATACCGTCAACGGTAAGAAATAGCACGGCCCCGGTTTGCGCTCCGGTGGAGTTGTTTAGGATAATTTGAGTAGTCATTCCGAGGCTTCTCGTCCGTTGTGAACCTGCCGAACTACATTACGCTCTCGCGTATTGCAGCCATCCCGCTGATCGTGTGGATCCTTACCACCTCCCGTTTCAGCGTCCGGCAGCTCACTTTGCGTGTGCTTCTGGCCGCCGGAATCTTCATTCTGGCTGCCATTACCGATGGCCTGGACGGCTACCTGGCCCGCCGCCGCGGTCAGATCACCACCATGGGCATGCTGCTCGATCCGCTGGCCGACAAGTTGATGATCGCCGCGCTCTACATTGCGCTGGTCAGCCTGATCCCCTCGATTGTCAGCGTCTGGGTAGTGATTGTGATCGTGGGGCGCGAGTTCCTGATTTCCGGCTTGCGTTCCATCGCTGCCTCGGAAGGCTTCACCATTGAGGCCAGTGAGCTGGGCAAGCTGAAGATGGTGGTACAGATTGTGAGCGTGGTGGCCGCCATCCTGGCGCTGCGCTGGAACGAGTGGGTTTTCTTCGGACGTTTCGTTATTGGCGTGCGTCTGATCGCCGTCATGGCCATCTGGTTCATGGTGGCGGTTTCGGTGATTTCGGCGGTGGATTACTTCTGGGGCTTCTGGAAGAAGATTGATAAGCGCGTCGAACGTCGGCGGCGGCGTCCATTTATTCTCAGCCGGCGAAAGAAACGTCCTCAGCCGGCTGCCCCAACGCCCGATGCCACCACTGGCGGTCCTGCACCGGCGGACGGCGGCTTTACTCCAGCTACGCCGGCACCCCGGCGATAATCGCCTGCATCTTTTTTCCACGATTTGCCGGCAACTGCCGAAGCTCACCTCTACCTGACGTGCGCTCCAGCCTCCACCGGCAGCACATCGCAGAACCAGAATCCGTCTCGCTGCACGCGCTCGCCGCTCACCACAGCGATCTCACGATCGAACATGGGCCCGGCGTAGACAACGGAATGGAATTCTCCGTTCTCGCCGCAAGGGTCAACTTGCGGGGGCAGGTCGGCCAGCAGTTCCCGGTCAAAATCGCGCCCCGCAAACTCTGGAGCAAGTTTCGCGGGATCCACGCAAACCAGCTTGGCGCGCAAGCCGCCTTCGATCATTTCCTGCGCCAGTTGGCGGGTCGGACGTTTCCAGAGCGGGAAGAGCGGCTGGAGACCCGTACCTTGGAGTTGGCGCTCGCGATAGGTGCGAATGTCCTCAAGAAAAAGATCTCCGAAAGCAACGGCGGTCACACCTTGGGCAACCGCTTGGCGGCAGACTCCGGCCATGATTCGCTCGTAGTCGGTGTTGGAGCAGGGCCAGGGAAGCGCCACAGCGACGAGCGGCAGGCCAATAGCCTGGGCTTGCGCTTCCACCAGCGCACGCCGCGTGCTATGCATGGCCACACGATCGAATTCCGAGTTTATGGTGGTGAGCAGGCCGGTAATCTCAAATTCATCTTCATCCTGGTTTCGCAAGACGTGCAGGGCCCAAGCGCTGTCTTTGCCGCTGCTCCAGGAGAGCCAAGCTTTTGCCTTCATGCGGCCCATGATAAACCTCAGAGTCCCTAACCCCACGAGACCCCATCCCGAACCCTGCGGAGCCCGCTGCGGCGGGCGAGCAGGGTGAGCGCGGTCCCCGGCAAGCCCGGTTTTGGCTTGCTGGGGTGGCTGTGGGACCTGCTCCGCTGCCGTTTCGCGTTAGCCTCGAAAACCACCCTGACTTGAGGGCGAGGAAAGGCGAATAGCCTTCTTGGCTCACGCGAGGTAGCGGCGGAGCTGGTCCCTCACCGCCTTCGTCTCTCCCGCGGTTGCGGGAGCGACTACGGGGATTCGGGATGGTATCTCGTGGGGGGGTGGGAAGTATGAGAGAACTACAGACCTGTATCCTGTGACAAAAAATCGAAAATTAAAACTTGACCGTCGTTCATTTATGACCTATAGTCATATTTATGAGGGAACAAGGACGCAAAGATCCAGGCCGGCGCCAGCGGCGCAAGCAAGAGACCAGACGGCAGATCTTTCAGGCCGCCATGAACCTGTTTGCAAGGAAAGGCATCTTCAGCACCACGGTGGAGGAGATTACCGAGGCTGCGGACGTCGGCAAGGGAACATTTTTCAACTATTTCCCATCGAAGGAAGCCATTCTCTCCGCGCTCGCGGAACGCCAGCTGGAGATCATTGATCGGGCGGCTGAGAAGGCGGCAAGCGCGGTAACCGTACGCCCGGTTCTACAGGAGATGGTCAGGGAACTCTTGTCAGGTCCCGCGCGCAGCCCGATCATGCTGCGCAGCTTGTTCGCTACCGTGCTCTCCAACCAGATGCTGCTCGGGCTTTTCTCGCGCGCGTTGCAAGCGGGACGTGAAAAAGTAGCCACGATCATCGAGCGCGGCCAGCAAATAGGGGAAGTACGGCGTGATATTCCGGCGATCGAGATCGCGCGTTGCCTGCAGCAAACCGCCTTCGGGACCAGTTTCATCTGGGCGGCCTCCCAGCCCTCGGACTTAATAGCCTGGCAGGAGCGTTCCATGGGCTTGTTCTGGCGTGGCATCGCAACACATTCCGAATCCGGCTCAGGACCACTCAACTCTAAACAAGAAACGGCGGCGCCTCATGAATCGTAAAATCTTGATGGCAATCGTTCTCGTGGTCGCGGCAGCGGCGGCGATCGGCGCGCGATCATTCTTCAAAAGGGACAACGCCCTTGCAGCTTCGGGTACGCTCGAGGCGCGCAACGTCAGCGTCGGCTCCAAAATCGGCGGCCGCGTCACGCAGGTTTTGGTCGCCGAGGGTGACCACGTGCAGAAGGACCAGCTGCTGGTGGCCTTTGACGACGCTGAACTTTACGCAGCCCTGTTACAGGCCCGTGGACGCTACGCCCAGGCGAAAGTCACTCTCGCGAAGATGAGCCGGGGCAATCGTCCGGAAGAAGTCGCGCAAGCAAGGGCTATGGGCGCCTCGCGCTCGCACGCGGTGGCGGAAGCAACGGCAGCGGCAGAACGCGCGCGCGCCGACGCCGCCAACGCCGAGATCGAATACCGCCGCTACCGGCAACTCAGCCAGGACGGGGTGGTCTCGCGCGAACAGCTTGACGCCGCGGAGAACCGCTACAAGATGGCCCAGGCCCAGGCGGCCAGCGCCGAGCATGCAGTAACGGTTGCCGAGTCCGATTCCGCGGCCGCCACGGCAGCGCAAAAGCTGAGTGAAAGCGGATTCCGTACCGAAGACGTCGCCGCCGCGCGCGCTGATCTGGAGCGGGCAGACGGCGAACTCAAGCAGGCCGAGGCGCGTTATCTCGAGCGCGAAGTGCGTGCGCCCGCCAACGCGGTGGTCGAGGTGCTGGACCTTCGCCCGGGCGATCTGATTCCCGCGAACTCTCCCGTCGCCAAGCTCCTGGAGGCCGATCAGCTTTATGTGATTGTCTACGTTCCCCAGGACCAGATCGGAAAAGTGCGCATCGGCCAATCGGCCGACGTGAAGATTGACGCCTTCCCGAACGAGTCGTTCCACGCCGTCGTCGAGCAGATCCGCCAGGAGGCCGAGTTTCTTCCCCGCAACGTGGAGACCAAGGAAGAGCGCGAGCACCAGGTGGTTGGGGTGAAGCTACGTGTGGAAAACCAGGCAAGAAAGCTGCGCGCGGGTATCCACGCCGACGTCAGGTTCCGTGAGGTGAATTGATGCCTGCCATTCTCGCGGAAAATCTCGTTCGAAAGTTCGGCGACTTCACCGCGGTCGACGGCGTGAGCTTTACGGTCGAGCCGGGCGAGGTGTTCGGATTCCTGGGCCCCAACGGCTCCGGCAAGACAACGGTCATCAAGATGTTGAGCGGCATCCTCCCTCTTACTTCCGGGCGCGGTGTGGTCGATGGCATCGATGTATCGGCCGATCCCGATGAGGTGAAGCTGCGCATCGGTTACATGAGCCAGAAGTTTTCGTTGTACGACGACCTTACCGTGCTTGAGAACCTGCGGTTCTACGCGCAGGTCTACGGGCTCAAGGGCGCAGAAGCCGAAGCCAAGATCGAAGAGACCATGCATCGCAACGCCATCGAGCCGTACAAGGAACGCTTCGCGGGCAAGCTCTCGGGTGGGTGGAAGCAGCGTCTGGCGCTAGGTTGCGCCATGCTCCACAACCCGAAGATCGTTTACCTGGATGAACCTACGGCAGGCATCGATCCAGTGGCGCGCCGCAAGCTGTGGGACTTGATTTTTGATTTGAGCGGCCAAGGCATCACGTTTTTCGTGACCACGCACTATATGGACGAGGCCGAGCGCTGCTCACATCTCGCTTACATCTATTACGGGAAGCTGATTGCCGACGGGACTCCGGACACGCTGCGTGAACTGCCTGATGTGCAGCCCCCTGGGACCCAGCGGTTCGAGATCGCGACGAAAGACGTGACCACAGCCCTGCGCCGCGCGCGTAAGCTGCCCTTCATGCGTTCCGCTACCATCTTCGGCCGCTCCATCCACGCGCTGATCGACGACACAATCACTCAGCCTGAACTCTTGAGCGCACTCAAAAACGTGGGCGTGCACGCCGATGACATCCGCCCGCTCATGCCTGACCTGGAAGACGTTTTTGTCGAGCTGACTTACAAACATCAGGCAGAAAGGGGGTCCGATCGTGTCTGAGGCATCCAAAGGCGGGAACCCGTTCCGTGGCTTTCGCGCCATTTTTTACAAGGAAGCTCTTCATCTACGCCGCGACTCCATGGCCATCATGTTCGCACTGGCGATTCCTATCCTGGAGATGATCATCCTGGGCTACGCCATCGACACCAATGTGCGGCAGGTGAAGACCGCGGTCTACGACCAGACCGGCATCATGGAGAGCAGCGCCGATACCCAGGGAAGCCAGCAAAGCCGTGCCCTGCTCGACCGCTTCCGCAATTCCGACACGTTCCGGATTTATCGCTACGTTCACTCGGACAGCGAACTCACCCAGGAGATGGTTGCCGGCCGGGCAAAAGTGGGAGTCAAGATCCCTTACGACTTTGATCGCGACCTGTTGCGCGGCGGTTCGGCGCAAGTCATGGTAATGGTCGACGGTTCGGACTCTTCCGTCGCCGGCCAATCGGTGAACGTGGCCCAGGCCATCGGGCTGGATGAGTCACTGCGGCGAATGTTGCCGCCGGGCGCCAAACCGCCGATCGACGTGCGTCCCAAGGTGATGTTCAATCCCGACTCGCGCTCGCCGAACTTTTTCCTGCCCGGTCTTATGACCGTGCTCCTGCTCTTTGTCACGACCATGCTGACTGCGTTTTCCATCGTCCGGGAGAAA
>Ga0126379_10000249_pt1 | contig 28704 bp, 28 predicted proteins | sample PanSoiMetPlot_24_FD_92640 | JGI IMG/M metagenome (GOLD analysis project Ga0126379, IMG submission 92640) | Tropical forest soil microbial communities from Panama - MetaG Plot_24 | ecosystem: Environmental > Terrestrial > Soil > Tropical forest > Bulk soil | place: Panama | collected 2016-02-17
AAGTCGTGCGCGCGCTTGGAGCGGCCGCTTATTTCAACCTCACGCACCGCGCGATCCAACCGTCGAACCTAATGATTGCGCCCGGAGAAGCGCCCGATGGCGGTTGGCCGTTCGTAAAGCTTTTGAATTTTGGACTCGCGAGCCTCGAATTGCATTCCGACAGCGCCGAGGCGCAGGAGATCGCGCCGACAACCCCGCCGCAGTTCGCCAGCCCGGAACAACGCGCGAAGGGTGAAATCGACTTCCGATCGGAAATGTATTCGCTCGGTGCGACAATGTGTTTCCTGCTCACAGGCGCAGCGCCGCTCGCGGTCAGCGGAATGAAAGCGCGCTTCCGATTGCAACGACTGCCCGAAATACGTCGCGCGCCGAAACCGTTGCACAACCTCCTCGTTTATTTGTTGCGGGAAGATCCGAACAATCGCCCACAGGATCCGGTTATGGTCGAGAAAGAGATGCGTGATTGCCTGAACAAGATCGAGAGGCGCCAGGCGATCGGCCGAAAACTTGGAATTTCATTGGCCGCGGTCGTGCCGAGAAAAGCCAAAGAGAAACGGCCGACCAATCCAGCGATTCAAGTGCTGGGCGGGTTTGCCGCGGTGGCAATCCTTCTCCTGGCTGCAACCGCTGGCGCGGTATATTTTTTCCCGGACAAAATTCCGTATTTCCATCGCGACGCGAAACCTGGCGTTCAAATCGGCGTTCCCGACGCGGCGAAATTCGCGAGCGCACCGACAGAGTCACCGAACGCGGCGTCTTCGGCTGCGCCGCAACCAACTCAAAGCGCGTCCCCAGCGATCGCCCAGGCGAATCAAAATCCGCCGGCGCAAGTTCAACACGATCAACCGCCGACCAAACCTGAGACGACGCCGCTCGTCGCGAGCAATCAACCCGTGGCTCAACAAACCGAGCCGCCGTCACCGGCCATCGGGCCGAGCGAGCCTCCCGTGCCGTCCACGTCTGCCGCGCCGGAAAATTCCGAGCAACCGGACGCCGCTGACGCAACTGATTTAACAGCAGAGGCGAATCGAAGAGATACCGAATCGACGTCGAATGAAAAACAAAACGATGCTGCTGAGACTTCGACCCGAAGATCGACATCGCAAAGCGCGAAACGGAATCGCGATTCCTACGTCGATCAGTTTGAAGAACGGCGCGCCCGGCCAGCTCAACACCATGCCGAAGTGGTCGGTCGAACTCGAGATGGCAGATTGATCGTGCGTTTGTCGAATGGTCGGACGGTCGTTTTGCCGCGGATCAAAAACGAATATCCGTCGTATCCGACCCACCGGTATTATTCGCAGCCGGATAATTTCGTTCCGCCGGTGCAGCCGTTCAATCCCAACGAATAAGACCGTCAGCCTTTTCGAAACCGCATCTCGTTCGTAACGATAAATCCGAGTCGCTCATAAACGGCGCGGCCTTCATCCGAAGCATGTAGCACGATCGAATCGATCCCTTCCTCGCGCGCCCAGTCGAGAATCCTCTTTATTAAGAGCGAGGCCAAACCGCGCCGGCGCCATTCCGGCTCGGTGTAAACATTTTGGATGATGACCTGTCTGCCGGAGACGATGTCGATCTTGCCCTTTGCATCCGGCATTGGGTGCGGTGGGACTTCGCGTAATTGCACGCCGGCGCCGGCGACGATTTTTTCCGGTTCCTCCGACGGGGTCACCAACCAGCCGACGTATTTCTTTTGATCAAACGTTTGGCGGAGCCCCTCGAGAGATTGCGTTCGGAATGAATCGAACACTCCCGGCGGAAGCTTGCCCATGTCTGCGAACATTCGGGCGCGATGGCGGCTGATTACCTCGAGATCGGCTACGGTGGCGAGGCGAATATTGAAAGCGTCGGACATGATAACTTCTTTCCGTCGGCGCTCGAATTTAGCATCATAATTTCATCATGCCCGACGCGCTTACCCCCATGATGCAGCAATATCAGCGGCTCCGGAAAAGCATTCCTCCGGACACGCTCCTGCTTTTTCGGCTCGGCGATTTTTACGAATTGTTTTTCGAGGACGCAAAGGAAGCGTCGGTCATTCTGAACGTCGCGCTGACGAAGCGGAACGAGGTCCCGATGTGCGGCGTGCCGTATCACGCGGCCCAGGGCTACATCGCGAAATTGATCAAAGCCGGCCGGCGCGTCGCGGTTTGCGACCAAACAAGCGAGCCGCAGCCCGGGAAAATTGTCTCGCGCGACATCACGCAGATCATCAGCGCCGGCACCGTGAGCGAACTGCATCTGCTCGACGCGAAACGCGCGAATTATCTGGGCGCGGTTTACGCCGGCGAAGAAAACTTCGGATTCGCTTACGCCGATCTGACCACGGGCGAGTTTCGCCTCACTCAATTGCAAGATCGACAGGCGTTGCTCGATGAGCTCGCGCGGGTGGCGCCGTCGGAATTACTCGTAAGCGCCGAACAAAAGGAAACGCTCGGACAAATTGATCACGCGATCGATTACGACAGCTACGCGTTTTTGCCGGAGCACGCGAGATTCACTTTGTGCGAACATTTTCAGGTCAAATCGCTCGACGGTTTCGGATGCGCGCAGATGACGCAGGCGGTCGCAGCCGCGGGCGCGATCGTTCATTACCTGAAACATCAACTTCGCCGGAAGATCGATCATCTTCGCTCGCTGAAATGCGACGCACCGACGGATTACGTTTTGCTCGATGCCGCGACGCAAAACAATCTCGAGCTGGTCGAATCGCGCGGGGCGCGCGAAACCAGCTTGCTCGCGGTGCTCGATCGAACATCGACGCCGATGGGCGCGCGCAGGTTGCGGTCGTGGGTTTTGCAACCACTGCGCGATTTGAACGAGCTCGGCTGCCGGCAGCAGATGATCGCGAATCTTTTGCAGGAGCCAGATCTGCTCGATTCGGTCCGCACCGAATTGAAATCGATCCGCGATATTGAGCGCGCAGTTGGGCGATTGAGCCAAGCATCCGGAAACGCGCGTGATCTGGTCGCGCTGAAAGCTTCACTCGAACAAATCCCGAAACTGAAGACGGAATTGCAGAAGCTGCTCGATCGGCTCGCCTTCGGCGCAAAGCGGGTCAATGAGTCGGGCGAAGTCGAACTGCTCGCGCAACGTTTGCAAAACGAGATCCACGAAATGCCGGCGCTCGCGGAGAAATTGTCCAGCGCGCTGGTCGATGATCCGCCGCTGGCCCTAAAGGAAGGCGGAATTTTTCGCGACGGCTACGATGTCGATCTTGATCAACTGCGGAACGCGTCACGCGACGGAAAAAACTGGATCAGCCAGCTGCAAGAGCGTGAAATCGCCGCGACGGGAATCAAATCGCTCAAGGTCCGCTACAACTCAGTCTTCGGTTATTTCATCGAGATAACAAAATCGAACTTGGCGAGCGTGCCCGAGCATTACACGCGAAAGCAGACGACCGTCGGCGGCGAACGTTTCATCACGCCCGAGCTCAAGGAGATGGAAGGAAAAATTCTCGGCGCGGACGAGCGCGCGCGAAATTTAGAATACGAGCTCTTCCAAAAATTGCGCGAAGAAACGCTGCGCGAGCTCGGACCGATCCAGCGCACCGCGGACGCGATCGCGGTCCTCGACGTTATTTGTTCCTTGGCGGAGACCGCGCGGCTTTTCAATTACTCGCGACCAACGCTGAACGATTCATTGCGATTAGTGATCAAAGACGGTCGGCATCCGGTGCTCGATCAAAACCTTGTCGAAGAAAAATTCGTCCCGAACGATACGACGCTTGATGGCGACGGAATGCGGCTCGCGATCGTGACCGGGCCGAACATGGCCGGGAAATCGACCTACATTCGCCAGGTCGCGTTGATCGTTTTGATGGCACAAACCGGGAGCTTCGTTCCAGCCGCGAGCGCGGAGATCGGATTGGTTGATCGGATTTTCACGCGGGTCGGCGCGAACGACGATCTCGCGCGCGGCCAATCGACGTTCATGGTCGAGATGAACGAAACCTCGAACATCGTGAACAATGCGACCGAGCGCAGCCTCGTCATTCTGGATGAGATCGGCCGTGGAACATCGACATTCGACGGGCTCTCAATCGCGTGGAGCGTGGCGGAATTTCTCCACGACAAGATCAAGGCGCGCACGTTGTTTGCGACGCATTATCATGAGCTGACGAAGCTCGCGACCGAGCGCAACGGCGTGTGCAATTACAACGTCGCCGTGCGCGAATGGAACGAGCAGATCATTTTTCTGCGCAAGATCGTTCCCGGCGGCGCGGACAAGAGTTACGGTATCCAGGTCGCGCGGTTGGCCGGTCTGCCGAAGGAAATCCTCGATCGCGCAAAGGAAATCCTCTCGCATCTGGAAAATCCCAACGGCGCAGTGGCGCAAGAAAAACCGAAACGCAAAAGATCGAGCAAAGGCATGCCGCAATCCGACAAGCCGCAACTGGATCTCTTATGATGAATGCACCGGCAATGGCGATTAAAGGCGAAAAAGAGCTGAGCGAACCGCAGCGCGCCCTGTGGTTGAAGGCGCTCGCGGCGATGGAGCTGCGGAATTTCGGTTACGCCATTTCGCTGTTGCAGGGAATTTTGAAACAGGAGCCGAAGTTTTTAACCGGCCGCCAATTGTTGCGCCGCGCTGAAGTCGCGAAACAGAAAGGCGCCAAGAAAGGTTTCTTCAACGTTTCGACGGCGCCGATCGCGGTCATAAAAGCGCAGCGCGAGATCAAGAAAGCGCCGGCGCGGGCTGTCGAAATGATCGAGAAAGTGTTGGAAGACGAGCCTTACAATCGCCAGGCAAATCTGGCGTTAAAAGAAGCCGCGGTGGCGGCGGGTTGGCCGGAGATAGGAGTTTTCGCGCTGCAAACTTTGCTCGAGGAAAATCCGCGAGACGTGAAAGTGTTGCACGAACTCGGGCAGCTTCATCATCAGATGGGGCAAAGCGAGCAAGAGGTCGAAGTTTACAGCAGGATCACCGAGATCGATCCGCTGGATGCGAACGCGTTGCGTCTCGGGAAAGATGCTTCCGCGCGCGCGTCGATGAGCAGCGGTGGTTGGGCGCAGGCCGAAAGTTATCGCGAACTGATCAAAGACAAAGAGGTCGCGATTTCTCTCGAGCAGCAAAGTCGAATGCAGCTCACAGGCGACGCGCTCGATCAGCAGATCGCGGAATTGGAGGCTCGTCAGAGCGCCGAGTCGACGAATGTCGATCTTCCACGAAAACTTGGCGCGCTTTACGAGCAAAAAGACGATCTCGAGGCGGCGATCAAATCGTATCAGCGCGCGGTCAAGCTGACTGGAAGCAGCGATGCCGGTTTGATCCGCAGAGTTTCGGACTTAAAAATGCGCTCGGCGGAACGCGAGATCGCGGCGCACGAGGACTTTTTGGCGGGCCATCAGAAGCAGGACGCAGTTTACGCCAGGAAAACCGAAGAGCTTCAGACGGCGAAGAAGAAGCGCGCCGAAATATTGATCGACGAAGCGAAGAAACGAGTGGACCGAAACCCGACCGACTTGCAGTTGCGTTTTGAGCTGGGCGAGCATCTTTTGAACGCGGAACGGTTTCGCGAAGCGGTGCCGGAATTGCAACGCGCCCGGCAAAACCCGAATGCGCGTTTGAAAGCCATGAATCTGCTCGGCGTTTGTTACCGCGAGCTGGGGATGCTTGACCTGGCGATGAAACAATTCGAGGACGCGGCGAAGGAGATTTTGACGATGGACGCGACAAAGAAGGAGATCGTTTACAATCTGGGCGTGAGTTACGAAAAGATGGGCGAGCGAGAAAAATCGCTCAATTGCATGAAGCAGATTTACGAGGCGGATTACGGCTACAAAGACGTGGCTGAACGGGTCGAGAGTTCTTACAAAAAGGGCGGAAACTAGCCGCGGAGTGCTGGTTATCGATCCTGCCGATTTGAATGAGCTGCTTGGGCGCACGTCCAAAGCAGTAACAAGATGCGAAACTCTGATGCCGAGCACCGCACTCAACCTGCAAAACTTATGAACAAAAATCTCATTCTTTCACGAATCGCAATTTTAGCGGTGACGATTGGATCGCTTTGTCTGGCAAATAACAGCAGCGCGCTCGGCTATCCGCCCTTACGGACTGGCGCAAACCAGGACGCTCCCAAAGCAACTGCTTCACCTGCGAAAGGCGCGACCCCGGCCAAAGGGAACCATAGCGCGGCAGACAAAACCTTCATGATGAACGCGGCCAAAGGCGGCATGATGGAAGTTGAACTGGGCAAAATGGCAGCGCAAAACGCCCAGAGCGCAGATGTGAAAAAATTCGGAAACCGAATGGCGACCGATCATTCCAAGGCGAACAACGAGCTAATGGCGCTGGCCAAGGAGGAAGGCGTCACTCTGCCGGCAGCGAAATCGCCAGGCAAATGGAAATCGGACAAAGACTACATGGACATGATGGTCAAAGATCATGAAAAAGACCTGGCCGAATTCCAAAAGGAAGCCCAACGCGGAACTGATCCGGACCTGAAGGCGTTCGCGGCCAAAGGCGTGAAAATGGTGAACACCCATCTCAAGCTTGCCCAGGAGACGCAAGGAAAAGTGAAGTAACAATCACGAAATACTTTCGAGCGCGGCACGCCATAATTGGCGTGCCGCTTTTTTTTGGCTTTGCTTTGCCGCCCTTAACCCGTGAGGCTCTGACCGATGCGGAAGACAAAGATCATTTGCACGCTCGGTCCGGCAACGGAAAAGCCGGAAACGATCCGCCAAATGATCTCGCGCGGCGCGGACGTTTTTCGTTTAAACATGAGTCACGCGCAACACGATTGGGTTCGTGAAATCGTCCCGCGGATTCGCAAGATCGCGGCGGAGTTGAAGCGACCGATTGGCATTTTGCTCGATACGCAAGGTCCGGCCATTCGGACCGGGCCAGTAAAGACGCCAATCGAATTGAAAAAAGGCGACGCACTCGAATTCACCGTCCGCGGCGCGAAAAAAATGGAAAAGAAATCGGTCGCGGTGAACTACGACAAGTTTGTCGATGACGTCAACGTCGGCGACAGCATTTTGGTTGATAACGGGCTGATCAAGCTCCAGGTCGTCGAAAAGAAAAAGAACCGCGTCATCTGCAAAGTGATCACCCCGGCGCCGCTGGGATCGCGAAGGCACATTAACTTGCCAGGCGTGCACGTGAGTCTGCCGGCGTTGACCAAGAAAGACATCGCAGATGTCACATTGGGCGCGCAGCTCGGCGTCGATTTTGTCGCTTTGAGTTTTGTCCGCAAGGCGAGCGACGTGATGGAGCTTCGTAATCTACTCGCCCGCAAGAAAAGCAAAGCCTGCGTGCTTGCGAAGATCGAAGATCAATCGGCCGTCCAGTCGATCGAAGACATCATTCAAGCGGCGGACCTGGTGATGATTGCGCGGGGTGATCTCGGAATCGAGGTGCCGATGGAAGAGTTGCCAATCATCCAGCGGCGAATCGTTAAGAGCTGCATCCGTCTCGGCAAGCCGGTCGTGGTCGCGACTCACATGCTCGAGTCGATGATCAAAAATCGCGTTCCTACTCGGGCCGAGATTACCGACGTTGCCAACGCGGTGTTCGAGCAGGCGGATGCGATCATGTTGAGCGGCGAGACCAGTACCGGATTGTTTCCAGTCGAGTGTGTGGAAGTCCTGAACCGCGTGGCGACGCGGATTGAGCGAAGTGGCGGAGCCGGTTATGCGCAGGACGCTATCCTCGAAGATAACCGGCAAAAAACCGTGGCCTCGGCGGTGGTTCTGGCCAATTCGCTCACCCGATCAAAGCTTGTCGTCTTCACCCGGCACGGAACGATGGCGCGCAACACCTCCAATCTTCGTCCCGAACACTCAACGATTTTTGCTTTCACGCCGGACGACGAAGTGCGCCAGCAATTGTCGATCTGCTGGGGCGTTTGTCCGGTGCTGATTAACTTTTGCGACGATCCGAACGAGACGATCGAGATGGCGGCTAAGGACCTGCGTCAGCAAAAATTAGTCACGGTAGGCGACAATCTGGTCGTGATCAGCGATGTGCAGGCCCGCGGCGAGCGGGTTGATTGCGTTCTGTTGCGAACGATAAAATAAAAACGCGCGGATTTCTCCGCGCGTTTCAAAGTATCAGATGTCGATCTCGAGTTACGCTTCCACCGGTAGCTCGACGTCGATCGGTTTCTCTTTCTTGCTCAGCGCACGGCGCAACTTCGACAGCGCAATGTTTTGCAGCTGACGAATTCGCTCGCGCGTAACGCCGAATTTCTTGCCGACTTCTTCGAGCGTTTTTGGCTTGCCGCCATCGAGCCCGAATCGCTGGAAAATGATCTTCTTCTCGCGATCATCGAGCACATCGAGCAAACCGCCGACTTCGTTGCGCAGATTCTTGTCGCGCAAAAGCTCGAACGGTGTCTGGGCGTCCTCGTCACCGACGATTTCGCCGAACTCGGTTGAATCGTCGTCGCTGATCGGCGCATCGAGAGAAGCGGGGCGAATCGAAACCGTCTTCAGCTGCGAGACTTTACCAGCAGCAATTCCGATTTCTTCGCCGAGCTCATCATCAGTCGGCTCGCGGCCGAGCTCTTCGCTCATTTGCAGCGAAACACGCCGCATCTTGGAGATTTTGTCCACCAAGTGAACCGGCAAACGAATCGTCTTCGATTGGTTCGCCAGCGCGCGCTTGATCGACTGTTTGATCCACCACGCGGCATAAGTGCTGAGCTTTCCTCCCTTGGCGGGGTCAAAACGCTCGACGGCCTTCATCAAACCAATGTTGCCTTCCGAAATCAGGTCCAACAACGGCAGACCAAGGTTGGCATAATCGTGGGCAATCTTGACCACGAGTCGCAAATTGGAGCGAATCATGAGCGCGCGCGCCTCTCGATCGCCTCTTTTGATCTTGGCCGCGAGCTCAATCTCCTGTTGCGGGGTCAAGAGCGGGATTTGCCCAATCTCGCGCAGGTAAATTTTTATTCCGGTATCGCTATCTTCGGCGGCCATATAACCTCTCTTCATGGGAAACTGGGGGCTGATCCGACCAATTGCCGGCTTTAGTGTTCGTGGCTGGCTCCTTCGTCGGATTTCTTAACATCAGGGAAACTATTTAACAAGGTTAAATATTCGGAATACTGACAGTATTCGGTCGTAGGATGTTCAATCTTTCTCGTCATATTCGCGGGGAACCCTTTTTCGTCGTTTCAGACCCCCAAAATCTTGGACATTTGCCGCTTTTCCGCGTTGCGATTTTTTGTAAATCTTCAGATAGCCCCTCCCCCCATGCTGGCAAAGATTTATTCGGCTGCCGTTTATGGCGTTGACGCCTACGAGGTAGAAATCGAGGTCAACGTCGGGCCTGGAAAACCGGTGATGGTCGTCGTGGGCCTGCCAGATGTCGCCGTAAAAGAAAGTAGGGACCGGGTCTGGACCGCGGTAGCGAACAGCGGTTTTCGGCCATCGCGAAAACGGACGACGGTAAACCTAGCGCCGGCCGACACTAAGAAGGAAGGGCCTAGCTTTGATCTGCCAATTGCGCTCGGCATGATCGCGGTCAGCGAAGGACTGAACACAAACGCTTTCGAAAAATTCAGTTTCGTTGGCGAGCTGGCGCTTGATGGCAGCGTGCGGCCAGTCAAAGGCGTCCTTCCGGCCGCGTTGGAAGCGCGGAGGCGCGGGAAACAAGCGTTGTTTGTTCCGGAAGCGAACGCGCTCGAAGCCGCCATGGTCAACAGGATCGACATTTACGGCGTGCAGAACTTGCGGCAGACATTTCAATTTCTGCGCGGCGAACTTCCGCTGTTGCCGACCCGCGGGGATCTCACCGGATTTTTCGCGACCCATCAAACCTACGGTGTCGATTTTGCGGACGTGAAGGGACAGGCCCACGTCAAACGTGCAATCGAAGTCGCGGTTTCCGGCGGCCACAACATTCTGATGATCGGTCCACCGGGTTCGGGGAAATCGATGCTTTCGAAACGAATCGCGACAATCATTCCGCCGATGTCGCTCGAGGAAGCGATCGAGACGACGAAGATCCACAGCATCGCTGGATTTTTGGACGGCGAAAAAACTTTTGTGGCGACGCGACCGTTTCGGTCGCCGCATCACACGATTAGCGACATTGGACTTCTCGGCGGCGGCGCGTTTCCCACTCCGGGCGAGGTAAGTCTCGCCCACAATGGCGTGTTGTTTCTAGACGAGCTTCCGGAATTCAAACGATCCGCGCTCGAGGTCATGCGCCAACCGTTGGAGGATGGAAAAGTCACAATCTCGCGCGCGGCCGGCAGCTTAACCTTTCCAAGCGAGTTCATGCTGGTCGCGGCGATGAACCCCTGCCCGTGCGGATATTTCGGCGATCTCAAACGCGAATGCCGCTGCAGTCCGATCCAGGTGCAGCGTTATCGCCAGCGAATCTCGGGTCCGCTGCTCGATCGGATCGATCTTCATATTGAAGTGCCCGCGGTGGAATATCGCGACGTGTCGAGCGAGCGAATCGAAGAAGCTTCGGTTGCGATCCGGGAACGTGTCGCGCGCGCCCGACAAAATCAGCATCAGCGTTTTGCCCGCGACACGAAAACCAATTGCAACGCGCGCATGACCACGCGCCATTTGAAAGCGCATTGCAAACTGAGCGCCGATTCACAGGAATTGATTCGAGTTGCAATGACCGAGTTGAATTTGAGCGCGCGCGCTTACGATCGGATCCTCAAAGTTTCCCGAACGATCGCCGACTTGGCCGCCAAGATCGACCCGCCTTCGCCCGGCTACGGCGAGGCAAGCATCCTGCCCGAGCATGTGAGCGAAGCGATCCAGTATCGCACGTTCGATCGGACGCTCTGGATTTGACGCGATTTTGTGGGAATGTTGAATCCGAGATTGAGACCGGCTGCATCTCATAGAAGGAAGGCGCAATGAAACCGAGCTCCGGACCAGCCAATTTTCGGAGGCGTGATGATTTTCCAGTCGGGGGCAAACGACAGTTCCCGGTTACCGACTGCAACTATCAGGAATTCTCGCTTAATCGATTCCGCGGCGAGATGCCCGAGAAACCGGCCCCATCATTTCTAAACATCAGCCGCGGGTACTTTCAGTATGAAGCGCGCCGGAATTTCCTTGGCGAAGCCGCGTTCTTCCTCGCCTTTGCCGCCATTCTCGCGTTGACGTTTATCAGTGGCGCAATGGTTATCATTCATTTCCTCAATCTCCCCGAGGCATAATCGAGGCGAGGAAAATGCGGAAGACCAAGTGGCCTTTTCTCGTCCTCTCCGCGCTCCTGCTCTTTTCGGTTACGGCCTGCCGCCAGGCTACCGATGCGACCTTGGAGGAGATGATCGACAATCGTTATCCGATCGAGCCGACGGCCACTCTTAATATAAGCAATCGCGACGGCTCGATCCGCGTCTACGGCGCCGGGGGCGATGTGCGCGAAGTCCGGGTGGAGGCGGTCAAAAAAGCCTACAGCTCGGAACGGTTGAAGGCCATCTCGATGCAGATTTCCGCGAAACCGGATTCAATCACGATCAACACCGTCTATCCCGACGATTCCAAGTCCGGGTTCGCTGATCGGTCCGGAACTGTCGACTACGTGATCGTTGTGCCGCAACGAATGCGGATTTCGGAACTCAAACTCGAGAATGGCGAGGTGTTGTTGGAAGAAATGCGAAGCGATGAGGCGCATGCCTTTCTCGGCAACGGCCGATTGTTCGCACACAACTGCTTCGGCAATCTCGATCTTCACCTCAAAACTGGAAATCTCGCGATCGTCTACGAATGGTGGGAGGACGAGGATTTCTCAATTCGTTCGACAATCGAGGATGGCAACGCCTTCGCTTACATTCCGAGCGACGCCTCGTTTCATCTCATCGCAAGCACTGCGACCGGACAAATCGGGAACGATTTCGAGACGAAAGAGAACCGGCGGGCCGAGCCTGTTCAGAAGGTCGATATGATGGTAGGCGACGGCGGGAAGACGACCTTTCAATTCGAAAACCAGGATGGAAACATCAAGATTAACGAACATAATCCGTAGCCATGCCCTCGTTCGACATTGTTTCCGAAGTTGATAAACAGGAGATCGACAATGCGCTCAACCAGACGCGCAAAGAACTCGCGACGCGTTTCGACTTGAAAGACGCGAAGACCGAAATTGTGGTCGAGAAGGACAAAATCGTCCTTTCAGCCGATGACGCGAACCATCTCCGCGCGCTTCGAGAGATTGTAATTGGCAAACTTTCCAAACGCGGTGTCGATCTGCGAAATGTGAAACAAGAAGAGCCCGCGCTCTCGTCCGTCGGTCACGCACGGCAGGAACTCACGATCCAGCAGGGTCTGGAGGGCGACAAAGCGAAGGAAATCATTCAAGCGATCAAAGGCGGCGGTTTCAAAGTACAAAGCCAACTGCAAGATCGACAAATTCGAGTGACCGGAAAAAAGAAAGACGAACTTCAGACCGTGATCCAGTTCGTGCGCGGTCGCGATTTCGGCGTGGCGACAAATTTCAAGAACTTCAGAGATTGAAATTCGCGCCCCTGCGAACCCCTACCCACCTTGTACCGGCGGCATGATCGCGATTTCCTCGTCGGGTTTCAGTTTGTAATTGCGATCGACGAATTCGACGCCGGCACCGATGAGGATCGTCTTATCATGAGCACGCAGCGCTGGCTTGAGAGTGTAAATTTTCTCGAGCAATTGCGCGACCGTCGACCCCTCTGCCAGATCGACTTCAAGTCGTGGCGTTCCAGCCTTGTCTCGAAGCTGGGCGTATAATTGTGCGCAAATCCTCATTGAAAGCTCAGTGATCAACTTGTCACTGGTCACATGTCACTCGTCACCGCTTTTAATCATATCTTTCCGGAGAACGCCGATGCAGGGTAGATTGCGATAGCGTTCGTCGTAATCGAGTCCGTAGCCGACGACGAACTCATCCTCGATTTCGAACCCAAGGTAATCAGCGTCGATCTCGCGCTCGCGCGTTTTCTTTTTACTCAAAAGAACGCAAACTTTGACGCTGCGAGGTTTGGCGGTTTGGAGTTTTTCGCGAATGGCCGCGAGAGTGTGCCCGCTGTCGAGGATGTCGTCGAGAATCAGAATATGGCGATCCTGCACGTCGGGGAGGGCGATTTGTTTGAAGATGACTTCGCCACTGGTTTGCGCCCTCCCGTGATAACTGGCGACGCTGAGACAATCGAGCCGCAATGGAAGTTGAATTCGTCGCATCAGATCAGCCATGAAAACCAGGCTGCCATTCAAGACTGCGATCACGGTCAGTTCCTTCCACGCGTAATCCTTCGTGATCTGCGCGGCGATTTGATCAAGGCGACTCAGAATTGTCGTCTCGTGAAACAGAATGCGCTCGAGATCGCCTTGCACTGGGGAACACTAGGCCACTTTGCCGCCAAAAGATCAACGCGCGACTGCCATTAGTGCAGGTGGTAGCTTGTACTAATGCTCGTGCGTCAGGACAAGATCGACATCGCAACGAAGGGCAAAGGCACCTACGAAATCACCGATCAGATCCAGGAGAAAATCGACAACAGCAGAATCAAAAGCGGCGCGGTCACGGTTTTTGTCAGACACACCAGCTGCAGTTTGACCACGATGGAAAACGCCGCCCCGGCAGCGCGACGCGACGTGGAAAGATTTTTCGAGAAGCTCGTGCCCGAGAATGCAAACTACGAGCATGACGACGAAGGCCCGGACGACATGCCGTCACATATTCGCATGGTCCTAACGCGATCGAGCGAAACGGTGCCAATTGTCGATGGCAAGATGGAACTCGGTACGTGGCAGGGAATTTTTCTCTTCGAGCATCGCCGCAATCCGCATCGGCGGAAGATCTCACTAACGATTATTGGCGAGTAAAATTGCCAGTCCAACGCCAGTGCGGCTCGCACCTCGGACCTAGTGGATCCCAATATTGCCGCTGGTCAGGAATCCGCCCTGCGGCGCGCTCGCTGTTGTTAGGGCACGTTCTCGATCGTCACTCGCGCGTGCGAGGGCGATCCAATCCGATATTTTTTCCCGCCGATCACATTGAACACCACGAACTCGCTGAAACGGCCGTCATCATCCTTCAACGAATGCAGGTTCATAGTTACCGACGATTGCCTGGCCGGCACAATGACCTGGTTCTGTCGGTTGAACGAACCTTGAACAATAAAGTCCGTTCCGTTGGCCGCCGTTCCGGTTAAAACCACGTTGACCGCGAGTTGCCGGGAAGAGGGCGGCGAAATCGTCAACGTAATCGTCGAGTCTTCGCCTTCGTTCGTGATCACAGACGGCGATGCCGAGACGCTGACCGAAGATTGCGCCTGCAATGAGTGCGCGCTGAGAGAAATTGTGATGATCAAGAAAACCAAAGCCAAAGGAAGCGATCGCGTTTTCATCACGCGATGCTAACAAGAAAACCTCGATGCTAAAGGAAGATTCTTAGGCCCTTTGGTCGTACATCGCGTCGACCAGTCGCAACGATTTTTCATTCGGCAAGACCGACGGCTCCATTTGGTTCATGACATAAGCGAAGCCGATTCCGTTTTCGGGATCGGCGAACGCGTTGCTGCCGCCGGCGCCGGGCTGACCAAAGGCGGTTGCGGACTTTCCAAACCTTTTTCGTGCCGCGTTTTTGGAATCCTTCATGAACCCGGCTGAGAACGCGGTTGGAATTTGGAAAACTCGATCTACTCCGTCGGTCAGCGTAGCAGTCATCCAACGCATCGCTTGATTCGAGAAAAACAATCGCCCGTCCGGCTCGGACCGGCCGCCGTTTGCGAGCATGGCGTAGAATTTCGCCAACGCGCTGGCACTACCGATTCCGCCGAACGAAACGATCGACTGCGCGCGGTTCTCCGGCTTGTTCATCTCGCTCACCGCGTTCAAACCGCGCGGCGAAGTGAAAACGTTGTGCGCGAAGGTTCCCTTCGTCGCCACATCGCGATAAAATTGCTTTGGCTCGGGAACGTTTCCTGCCTTCGGTGGAACCATTGTGGCCACGCGTGCGTTTTCTTTTTCCGGCAGGCCAATCCAAAGATCGAGATCGAGCGGTTCGGCAAAAGTTTTTCGCCAATACTCCGAGATTCGAATTCCCGAAATCCGCCGAGCGATCTCGTCCAAAAGAAATCCGAACGTTCGCGCGTGATAACCATGCGCTGTTCCGGGCAGCCAGTTCGGTTCTTGTTTCTCGAGCGCGTCAATGACTGCATTGTAATCGAGAATATCAACATCTCGATCCAACGCCGCGAGGCCGGCCTGATGCGAAAGCAATTGCCCGAGCGTGATCTCCCCTTTTCCCGACTGTCCAAACTCAGGCCAAAACTTTGCGACACGCTGGTCGAGGTCGATCTTGCCTGCCGAGCCGTAGCCCCGCGAAGGCTGGTGTTCCTGCAAAACATGCAACAGACACGCGCTCCCGATTCCTTTCGTTGCCGACCAAATCAAAACCAGCGTGTCATCCGTCCACGGCTGTTCGCGGGGCTTGTCACGAAATCCGCCGTCAAGATACAGAACTTGCTTCCCGTCTTTCCAAATGGAAACCGCGGCGCCGAGCTCGTCGAATTTTTCGAAGTTCTCTTTGAACAACGGCTCGACGCGCGCGCGCAATTCGTCGGCGTTCAGTTGCATCGCCGAATGCTGTAGAGGCGGCCGTGTCGGCCGCAAGCAGAATCAGATCAGTTCTTTGACCGATTCGAGATCGGGATCCTTCTTCGCGATATCGCGAAACGATGGATCCATTTTGAAGCTGGTGAGCAAATGGATCTGGGCCGATTTCCGATTCCCAAGCAACGCGTCGTAGCAGCCCATATTATAATAATAGATGGGCTCGCGCAGGAGGGCGACCGGGCCTTTGAGTAAAAGTTTTTTCGCCTGCAACGTTTTGCCGAGCTCGTGCAAACAAAAGCCGGCGTGCAGATATCCTGCGGTGCAATGCGGTGCGACGCGGCAAAGCTTCCGGCTGACCCGCAGCGCGCCCGCCCATTTTTTCTCGCGCATCAAATGATGGAGCCGCAATTGCAGGACTTCCGGCCGCTCCTGGGCCGACTTCTCAATCGCGTTCAGCTCAACGATGGATTCGCGGTTCATGCCCAATTCGGCATACCCGGCCGCCGCCCGCAATCGCCAATCAAAGTCCACTTCTCCCTTTAAGCAGGGAGCTTGCCAGCTAGGGGCGATAGCCCCCATCACCTGTTGGTTCCCAGGCGACCGTCCTATTTAGAGAAGCAGTTTTTCGAGCTCGCCCAGCCGCCGCTCGAACAGTTTCAAGGTGCTCTCGATCGGCGCCGGCGTTGTCATATCCACGCCCGCCGCTTTCAAAGTTTCGAGCGGAAACTTCGATCCACCTGATTTTAGAAACCCGAGATACGCTTCAACCGCGGTGCGTTCGCCGCTCAGGACTTTTTGTGAAAGCGCGACCGCCGCCGAAATTCCGGTCGCGTATTTATAAACGTAGAACGCGCCGTAGAAGTGCGGGATGCGCAGACATTCCAAATCCAGTTGCGGATCGAGGACGAAACTTTCAGCGAAATATGCGGCGAGGAGTTCGTGGTACTCGCTTTTGAAAACGTCGAGCGTTAACGCGTCGCCGCTTTCCTCGATTTCGTGAATCACTTTCTCGAACTCGGCGAACATGGTCTGCCGGTAAAGCGTGCCGCGAATGTCGTCGAGCTGCCTGTTAATAATGTAGGCGCGCATTTTCGGATCGCGCGTTTGCTCGAGCAAATGATGTGTCAGCAGCTCCTCGTTGAAGGTGGACGCGACCTCTGCCAGAAAAATCGGATAATCGTAATCCTGATACTTCTGGGATCTCTGCGAGAACCAGGTGTGCATCGAATGCCCGGCCTCGTGCGCAAGCGTGTAAACGTCGGCGAAGACGTCTTCCTTGTAGTTCATTAAAATGTACGGCGGCGCGCCGAAGCTGCCCGACGAAAATGCGCCACTGCGTTTGCCTTTCGTTTCGTAACGATCGCACCAGCGTGAATTTCGCAGACCCTCGCGCAGAACATCAACATATTCCTTTCCGAGCGGCTGCAACGCGGTCACGACTTGATCGACCGCTTCGTCGAACGAAATTTTCGTTTCAATTTCGGCCACCATCGGCACGTAGGTGTCGTAGTGATGGAGCTCATCCAATTTCAAAACGCGACGGCGTAATTCGAAATAGCGAAACAGCGGCGCGAAATTCGCGCGCACGGATTTGATCAGGTTCTCGTAAACCGAAACCGGCACGTCATCCGGAAACAAGGCCCCTTCGAGCGAAGAGGAATAATTTCTCGCGCGCGCGCGAAACACGTCGGCCTTTACCGAATATGCCAGCGACGAAGCGAGCGTGTATTGGTGGTCCTGGAACTCGGCGTAGAATCGCTCGAACGCGCGTTTCCGCAACGCGGAATCGCGTTTCACCAAAAAAGAGCTGAACGAACTTTGGGTGAGCGGTTTCTCGCGCCCCGTCTCGTCGGTAAGTACGCCGAACTTCATGTCCACGTCGGTGAGCTGCGAAAACGTGTCGTCGTATCCGTTCAGCGCGGCCGCGCCCAGCGCCAGGATCCGTTCCTCCGCTTCCGAAAGGACATGCGGTTTCATTCGCCGAATTTTGTGAAGCCTGATCCGCCAATCGGCCAACGCAGGGTCGACCGTAAACTTTTCAAACGTTGCATCGTCTATCGCCTGAATTGCCGGAACGACAAATGCGAACGCTTCGCCGATTCTTGTGAACAGATTTTGGATCTGCCCAATGCGCGCCAGGTATTCCGTGTTCGCGCTGTCTTCAGCGAGCTGAAGCGACGCGTAGTGGTAAAGACGTTCGAGCTTGAGATCGAGCTCCCTCTCGAACTCTAAGCAGTCCGCAAGATTTTTCGCCGACGCACCCAGCTTCCCCTTCCACTCCTTGATCCTGTGATAAATTTTTTCGACCGAACGAAAATCCTCCTTCCACTTGTCGACGTTAGCGAAGAGATGGGACAGGTCCCATTTGTCGGTCTCTGGAATCTCGTTACGGGTCGGAACGTCCATGGCAGAGATCAACGTCGGAAGATCGAGAAAATCAAACTCAACACGATGCTGATAATGATGCAGGTGACGATCGGAAAATAAAATGCGCCCTGCTCGCGTTCGACTCGAATATCACCCGGCAAACGGCCGAGCCACTTCGGCGCGAGACCGCTCCATAAAATGAATCCGAGCAGGAGCACAACCGCGCCGATGATCATCAGAAATTTCCCAACCTCGTGCATCGCTCGAGAAGGTTGCGCGAACTGATCGGCCGCACAAGGTTGAGACTGCGATGGCAGTCCAATTCAGGGATTATTACGAAACGCTCGGCGTTTCCAAGACCGCGACCGATGATGAAATCAAGAGCGCGTTTCGAAAGCTCGCGCGCAAATATCATCCCGACGTCGCGAAGGACAAAAAAGCTGCCGAAGAAAAATTCAAGCAGATCAACGAGGCCTATGAAGTCCTGAGCGATCCGGATAAGCGCAAGAAATACGATCAGCTCGGCGCAAACTGGAACCAGCCGGGTGGGTTTCACCCGCCGCCGCAGTGGGGCGGCCAACCCGGCGGCGGATTTCATCAATGGGGCGGCGATGGCGGAGGCGGCGTCGAGTTTGAATTCGGCGGGACCGGTTTTAGCGATTTCTTCGAAGCATTTTTCGGCGGCGGTCGCGGCCGGTCGGCCTTTGGCGGATTTGGCGGACGCGAAGCGACCGCCGAACGCGGTGCCGATGTGGAAGCGGATATTTTGGTCACGCTCGAAGAAGCGCTGCACGGATCGACACGGACGATTTCGTTACGCCGCGCCGGTTCAAACAAAGTCGAAACCTATCAGGTAAAAATTCCGAAAGGCGTGCATGAAGGGCAGCGCATCCGTCTCGCGGGTCAGGGCGAAGCCGGCGCGCGCGGCGGCAAGAGCGGCGATTTGTTTTTGCGCGTGCGACTTGCGAAACATCCTGATTTTTCCGTCGAGGGCAGCGATCTGATTCACGAAGTCAAAATCGCGCCATGGCAGGCGGCATTGGGGACGGAACTCAAAGTGCCGACGTTGGAAGGAAACGTGAAATTGAAAATTCCGCCGGGCACACAAGGTGGACAGCGTTTCCGATTAAGAGAACGCGGCTTGCCCAGCGCGTCCGGAAAGCGCGGCGATCTTTACGTGGCCGCCCAAATCCTGATCCCGAAAAAACTCACGGAACGCGAACGCGAGATTTGGGGCCAACTCGCGAAGTTACATGGAAGCTAGCTTTGTCATTCCGACCGAAGTGGAGGAATCTCTAGATATTTCTGCGCTCGCTTTGATGAACTCGGAAATAGTAAGAGATGTCTCGACTCGGCTCGACATTACAAAAAAATGAAAATTGCGCTCGGCACCGATCACGCCGGTTTTCGCTACAAGGAAAAAGTGAAAGAGCTCCTCACTTCGCTCGGACACGAAGTGAAAGATTTCGGCACGTTCAGCGAGGAAGCCGTCGATTATCCGCTGTTCATTCGACCGGCGGCCGAAGCAGTCGCGCGCGGCGAGTGCGATCGCGGAATTGTCTTCGGCGGCTCTGGCAACGGGGAAGCGATGACCGCGAACAAAGTTCACGGCGTGCGGTGCGCGCTGTGTTGGAACGAAGAGGTCGCGCAGCTCTCGCGCCAGCACAATGACGCCAACGTGCTGTCGCTCGGTCAGCGAGTAATTCCCGAAGAGATGGCGATGAAGATCGTGCGGATTTGGTTGAAGACTCCTTTCGAAGGCGGTCGCCACGAAAGGCGCGTCGCGCAGTTGAATGCGATGTAGTCGGAACTACGACCGACTCATTCATAAAACAGAAAAGGGACGGACCTTTCGGTCCGCCCCCTCCCTGCCTACGAGCTTCTCCTTAGCTCTTTGTTTGGGAAATTAGTGGGCGGATTGATTCTGCGATACGACCTCGTTCAGCTTGAAGATCGGCAAGAACATCGCGATCACGATGCCGCCGACGATCACGCCGAGGAAAACGATCAGCATCGGTTCAATCAAAGATGTCAGCGCGTCGAGCATCGCCTCGATTTCTTCGTCCCAGAAATCGGCCATTTTCTCGAGCATGTTGTCGATCTTACCGGTAGCTTCGCCGGCCGAGACCATCCGGAGCAGCATCGGCGGAAAGATGGGCTTCTTCGACATTGCGACGGAAAGGTTGTCGCCTTTCTCAACATCGTCTGCGACCGACTTGATGCTGTTTTCGACGACGTAATTACCAGCCGAGCCGCCGACGATATCGAGCACTTCCAGGATCGGGACACCGCTGCGAATGAGCTGCGCAAACGTTCGAGCAAATCGCGACATGCAAATCTTGTGCACGAGCGGACCGAACACCGGCAGCTTCAACTTCCAGCGATCGGAAAACTTTTTACCTTTGTCCGAAAACAGGAACGCGCGAAGTCCGAAGATGCCCGCGGCGATGCCGAGCACCAAAAAGTACCACTCGCCCCGAACAAACTCGCTGACGTCGATCAGGAATTGCGTCGGCGCCGGCAACTTCGCACCAAAATCTTTGAAGATTTCGCCGAAGATTGGAACCACGCGAACAATCAAAAAGGTGGTGATGGCAAACGCGATACAAACCACGATGACCGGGTAGGTCATTGCCGATTTGACTTTCTTGCGCAAACGAGCGCTCGCTTCGAGGAAGCCGGCGAGACGTTCCAAAATCTCAGCAAGCAAGCCGCCGCTTTCACCCGCCTTCACCATGCTGACGTACAAACGGTTAAAAACGCGCGGATGTTTCGAGATCGATTCGTTAAATGTTTCACCGCCCTGCACCCGCGTAGTCACGTCGCTCACGACCTGGCGGAGGCTGCGTTGACGTTTCGGATCGGATTGATCGTAAAGAGCTGTCAAACCTTGGACCAAGGAAATACCGGCCTCGATCATGGTGGCGAGCTGGCGGGTGAAAAGAACGAGGTCCGTTTCTTTAACTTTGAAAGTGCGGTTACGGGTCTTCCCGGCAACGGATTTCTTTTGAAGGGAAAGCACCATCAGACCGCGGCTCATCAAGCTAGTGACCGCGTTATCTTCGTTAAGGGCGTCTTGGATACCGGAGACGATTTTACCGGAGGCGTCTCTGGCTTGGTAGGCGAAGGTAATCATAACTATAATTTCTATACTGACTAGAGCAGCTGTGATGCCAGCCCCTTGCTCAACCCCTCATTTCCAGGCAATCTGCCCTCGTGCCAGAGACCCAAATCCAGCCGGTTTCCCCAGGCATTTGGGTCTGTCAAACCTACGACCACGCGATCAAAACCGATCTCTGGTCAACCGCCATCCAGGCCGAATCCGGCCTCTTCTTGATCGATCCTATACCGCTTAATAACGACCAATTCATTGGGCTCTTGGCCTCCCACCCAATTGCGGGCGTAATTGTATCCAACGCCAACCATCAACGCTCGGCAGCCGAATTTTCCGACCGGTTTTCAGTGCCGATCTTTGCTCGCGCAGCTGCCTTTCCGAGTTCAAAGCCGGCGCGGTTTAGCGCAGTAACGGACGGCTATAAAATGGGAGGCGATTTGGAGGTGATCCAAATTCAAGGCGCTGCGCCGGGCGAAATTGCCCTTTATCAATCGGCTGATGGCGGAACGGTGATTGTGGGCGACGCGCTGATCAACTTTGATCCATATGGCTTCGCGCTCCTGCCGAAGAAATATTGCGAGAACCAAAAACAAATGCGCTCCGCGCTCCACAAATTGCTGAACAAGCCGGCGGCGCGAATGCTTTTCGCCCATGGAATGCCGATCTTGTCCGACGCGACGGAGCGTTTACGGCAACTCTTGGACTCGCAATGAGCTCGAAAGATCAATATCTGCCAATGCCGGCCGCGCCCGGAAGCGTGTTCGAGCGTTTTTTGCGATTGATCCGGTTTTCACACACCGCCTTCGCGCTGCCATTCGCGCTCGGGGCGCTCGTGGTCGCCGCAAATGGACTGCCGTCGATGCGAACATTGCTTCTCGTCCTGATCTGCATGGTTTCGGCGCGCACCGCCGCGATGCTTTTCAACCGCCTGGTGGATTGGTCGCTGGATCAACGGAATCCGCGTACCGCGTCGCGACATTTACTTCTCTCAAAACCGGCCATCGTCATATTTCTAATCCTCAGCTCCGTCGCATTCTTGGCGACTGCGGCGGCGATTAATCGTCTGACCTTTGTTCTTTCGCCGCTCGCCCTCGCGATCGTGTTCTTTTATTCGCTGACGAAACGTTTCACCGCCGCGACGCACTTCTTTCTCGGAATCGCCCTCGCCATTTCCCCGATCGGCGCCTGGATCGCCCAACGCGGAGATGTCGATCTTCCGCCATTCATTCTCGCAATCGGTGTCGTCTGCTGGGTCGCCGGTTTCGATTTGATCTATGCGATTCAGGATTTTGAGTTCGACCGGAGAGAAGGGATCCATTCCCTCGTCGTTCTGCTTGGGATACCGCGAACGATGCAGGTCGCGCAATTTCTCCACGCGGTCATGCTGGTGAGCCTGGTCGCGTTTGGAGGCACTGCGCATCTCGGTATGATTTATTTTTACGCGATGCCGATCGTAGCGGCAGCGCTCGTTTACGAACACCGGAGCGCGAGATCGCTCGACGTCGTCGGAATCAATCGTGCCTTCTTTCAAAGCAACGCGTTTGTCAGCGCGCTTTTTCTCGCGGCCGTTTGTCTCGATCGTTTGCTATGAACGCGCAGGCGCCGCGCGCCTTGCTGCCGTCATGAATGATCGGCAAAGACTGGCGTGGCTGAAATGTCTTTCGCGTCAAACTTCAACCCATGCGACGTGCGCCGCAGAAGTTTCAAAACGTTGGCGACGTTCTGCGCGGTCGCGGTCGAATAAAAGCGAACCAGGCCGACGGTGGTCCGCGAATCAAACACCGTGATCATGATTGTTTCGTCATCGACCGAATTCATGAACATGTGACTGCCATTGCCCTGATGATAGAGCGCGTTGAATTCCACTTCGCCGATTCGGCGGGCGAGCTCACGCGTGGCCGCGAACGAACCGGCCGCCAGAGCCGCGATCACGGTCACATCCATCGCATCCATGTCACCGCATTGCGAAATGACATTGCCGCCGCGATCGATCACGACCGTCAGCTCGGCCTCGGTTTTTTTCAGAAAATCGCCGAGCACGCCGTCAAGCGTGGCGACGTCTTCAATGGTTAGGACGGGAATCGCGTTCACGCGGGGAGTTTTTGTTTTTCAGACGCACCCGGTTCAACGGGAATCGCCACCGGCAACGGGGCGCCCTGAGGCGCTTCGCTTTGCTTGCTAAATTTGTGTAAAAGAATTTGTGAGACTGCGTTCAACGCCGCGAACACGTTCTGACCGGTGCTCGAAATAACCTCGAAACTTTGGAGCCGTTTCTTCCGGTTGTTCATCACGTATTCCATGTAATTCACCGGTGCGATGTTCGGAAGATCGCGCTTGTTGTACTCGAGCACGCACGGCACGTCGTCGATCGATTGGTTCTGGAGCGAGAGGTTGTCGCAGAGATTTTTCCAGCTCTCGACGTTCTCCTCCATCTTTTCCCACTGCGAATCGGCGACGAAGACTAGACCGTCCACGCTGCGCAGAACCAATTGCCGGGTTGCGTTGTAAATCACCTGGCCCGGCACGGTATAAAGCTGAAACTTCGTCACGAACCCTTTGATCACGACCGCGTTCAAGGGGAGAAAATCGAAAAACAATGTGCGCTCGGTAGCGGTCGCCAGTGAAACGAGGTCGCCGCGGTTCAGCGGATTAATCCGCTGATGGATGTAATTCAAATTCGTCGTCTTCCCGCAAAGGGCCGGCCCGTAGTAAACGATTTTGAACTGAATCTCGCGGCTCGCGTAATTAATGATCGACATTCGACTTCTCCGGCTGCGTGTAATTGTTTGAGAGTTTTGCGGCCAGCTCCGCGATCGTCGCGCGCGTCTTGGACGAGAGCGATTCCTCGGCGTGCAATGCAGTCAGACAAATGTTTCCGCGCGCAAAGATACTCACCGCCGCGCCGCTCGCGTAAAGCGTGACTCCTTGGAGCGCGCCAAGCTTCGTCGCGCCCACGTGTCGGGTGACGCGTTCGAAAATCGATGGCGCGATCGCGCACAATCCGTCAGCCGCCATTTGTGCCGGCAATTCTCCCGCCAGACTGAGACCATCCGAGAACGTGATCGCGCACGCCTTCACACCCGCAAGCGCACTCACTTGCGCGACGACTTCTTTCGGATCGAGTTTTTTCTCCGCGGCCGGAGCAATGTCGATCTTTGCCGCGACCGGTTTTTCAACGGTCTTGCCCGCAGTTGCCTTCGCCTTCGCCGCCTCGAAACGCTCCAAGTCCTCTTTCGCCTTGATCGAGAATGGCGTTTCAAAATCCTTGTCGATCGCACTGTGTTCCTGATCGTCCCGCAGCTTAAGGATCGTCGCCGGTAAATTCTTTAGCACCTCTTCGAGCGGCAGCGTGACCGACGTCTTCGCATCATCGATCTGGAACATCTCGCGATAGTTTTCAGGCAGCGCTTTGTGAAAGAGGTCGGATGGAACCGAAACGCGTCCGCCAGCCAATTGCGATTCGACCAACGAAAGCGGCAGCGCAATTTGCGCGTCATCCGAGACTGCGCTCACGTCGCCGCTCAGTTGAAACGCCGGCAAATTCTTGAAGACCGCTTTCAGCGAAAGTTTGATCTGTGCTTCATCTTTCGCCGGGACCGGCGCCGGTTTTGATTCGGTCGCTTTCGGTTCCGTTTTTGCCGGTCGCGCGTCTGTTGGTTTCAGGACTGGCATCGTCGCCGTCGGTTGGGCCGGTTTCTTAGGCTCGGGCGCTTTTGGCTTTTCTTTCCGGTCCGCGGGAGGCGTGTCTGTTAATTTCAGTACCGGCATTGTTGCGGCCGGTGCCGTCGGCTTCTTCGGCTCCGGCGCTTTTGGTTTTTCGGTCGGAGGAACAGCCGCCATCTTTGTGGGCTCGGGAGTGAACGGTAAAGGAGTTGGAACGGGCGGCCCGCTAGAGGCTGGAACTCTCTCGGATGCGGACCCACCCGTTCCATTCGGCGAAAGTTCAAAAGGTATTTTAATTGGCGGCGCCGGTGGCTCGCTCTTTGATTTGAGCTGCGGCGAGTAAAGTGAAACGGCTGGAACGCTCGATTTTGTCGATTTTGCCTTTGCCTGTACCAGGGCATCGGGTTCCGCCGCCGCGATTGATTCGGCGGTCGCCGGTTTCACGGGGACACTTGGAAGCGATGCCGCTTCAATCGGTTCGATCTTTGTTCCGAATTTCTGCGAATCCTGAATCGTCGCTTTCAAGATCGGCGTGTCGAGTTGCGGCACGGCCGGGTCGCGAACCTGATCGTCCCGGACAAATGCGGTTTGAAATTGATCGAGAACTTTTTCGTAAGGCAGCGCGACGCGGGTTTCATCGTCCGGCCGCACTCCTTTCAGGAAAATTTCCGGCACTTGCTGATACAAACTCGGCAGCGAAATTGTCGGATTCTTTTCCGGCATTCCTTTTTCAATCTCGGACGCCTTGAGTGAAACGCGGGCGGCCGCGTCGAGGATCTCAACCGGCTTGATGTAGCCGGCCGGAACGCCGTCGATGAAATCCGCGAGCCGCAACGAGATCGTCCGCTCCAGTTTCGGCTCGAGCGCTCTCGCAAGGGCGGGTGGCAACGGGCTGCTTTGCGGTTTTTTCGGAGCGGAGGTGATGCGTTGCGGACCAAGTTGCATCGGCGAGCTCATTGAGCGGCCGGCGACGTTCGCGGTCCCAAGAAATGGATCTGGCGGGGCAAATGAACGTGTCGCGTGCGGTAACACCGTTTTGCTCAGCCGCTCGCTCGCCGGTTTTTTCGGCGCACGCACAGGCGCTTGCGGCACGGGCGGCGGCGCTTCTTGAGTCGCGGTCGAGCCGAAGCGCCCGGTCAGCTTTTTGAATAGATCGAGAAATGGAATCGTCATGGCGTTTTAATGGTCCTCCGCCGTTACTCGCCACACTTCTTCGAGCGTGGTCACGCCCTCGAGCGCTTTTTCGATTCCCACCATGCGAAGGGTCTTCATCCCTTCGGTCACGGCCTGGTTCTTAATGACCGCCGCCGACGCCCGCTTGATGATCAAACGGCGGATCGCCTCGCTTACCGGCAATGCTTCAATCAACGCCGCACGGCCCGCATAACCGCGGCCTTTGCAGCGGTCGCATCCCGTTCCGTGATAACAAACAATGTCTTTCTTTTCGCCTAGCGCGAGCTTCTCGAGCAGCTCCGGCTCGGGAACAAATTCTTCTTTGCAATTTGCGCAGATGCGGCGGACGAGGCGTTGCGCGCAGGTCATCAAGATCGAGCTCGAAATCAAAAACGGCTCGATGCCCATGTCGTCGAGACGGGTGATCGCGCCCGCGGCGTCGTTCGTGTGCAAAGTCGACAAGACCTGGTGACCGGTCAGCGCCGCTTTCACCGCGATGTCCGCGGTTTCGTTGTCACGAATTTCACCGACCATCACGATGTCGGGGTCTTGACGAAGAATCGATCGCAGCGCCGACGCGAAATCGAGACCGATGTCGCCGCGCACCGCGACCTGATTGATTCCCGCGAGCTCGTACTCAATCGGGTCTTCGACCGTTACGATGTTGTATTCGGGGCTGTTGCACTCGTGCAACACCGAATACAGCGTCGTCGTTTTACCGGAACCGGTCGGACCGGTGACCAAAATCATTCCGTGCGGCGCGTCGATCGCTTTCTTGAATTTCTCAAGCGTGTCTGCGTCCAGTCCCATCTGGTCGATACTTCCGCTCAGCGCCGACTTATCGAGAATACGGATGACGATCTTTTCGCCGTGCGCCGTCGGCAGGATTGAAATACGCAGATCGATCTCTTTTCCGAGCACGCGGATCCGGAAACGTCCGTCCTGTGGCACACGACGCTCGGCGATGTTCAATCCCGCGAGAATCTTGATGCGCGACGTGATCGCGAGCTGCAACGCTTTCGGCGGGGATTCGGCCGGAAGCAATTCGCCGTCGATACGGTAACGAAGTTTGAGCGTGTTCTGGAACGGCTCGATGTGAATGTCCGACGCTTTTTCTTTGACCGCTTGCGCCAAGATCAAATTGACGATCTTGATGACCGGTGCGTCTTCGCTGTCGTGCGCCAACCGGTCGAGATCGATATCTTCCCGTTTCGCGCCATGGACTTCGATCGTCTCCGAGCTCTGCACCGCTGCCTCGGAAACTTGCCGCAGCGCCTGGCTGATGTTGCCCGCGCCGTGCACACCGCTGAGCGCTTCCTGCACTGAACGCTCGGTCGCGATCATCGGAACAATCTCGAGTTGAACGCGTCGTTTCAGGTCGTCGACCGCGAGCACGTTGGTCGGATCGGCCATCGCCACGAAAAGTTTTCCATCCAGGCGCGCGACCGGCACCAGGCGGTTTGACTTCGCCATTTCCCGCGGAATCAGTGACATCACATCTTCCGGAACGCGGATGCGCGCGAGATTGACTGGCGGCGTGTTCAGGCAACGGCCCATGCTGAAGACCATGTCCTGCTCGGTCACGAATTGCCGATCGGTCAGAATTTTGAGCAACCGTCCGCCTTCGGACTTCTGAATCGTCATCGCTTCCTCGAGCTGATTCGGAAGAAGGAGTCCCTCCTCGATCAACACATCTGCGATCCGTTCGCCGAAAGATTTGCTTCTCATGGACCGCTTCACGTTCTCGGATCGAGCCGATAGATGCCCTCTAGGGTTTTAACGATTGCGGACGGACGCGCGAGATACCACGACACGCTGTAATCCACCGATTGCTGGACCGCGTCGCGTCCGGCCGAATCAAACGGATTGCAGCAAGCCACCATGATCGTGCGGCTGACGAGATCAAACGGGACGAACAGCCGCCCGAGCGTCAGATGTTCCGGCAACATCGGCGCAATCTGCCGGTCGGTTTCGTAATATTCGAGCGGCACGTAGGCGAATTTCGTTCGGTCAATCAACGCCGAGAGCACGGCATCGAGCTGACTTTCCTTACTTTTGCAAAGCTCATCCAGTATCGAACTCGCCATTACGTGTGCAGCCAGGTCCTTGTTCACCGTCTTCATCTTTTCGAGCGCGGCGTTCACTTCCTCTTCGCCAAAGAGTTGCTGCACGATCAAAAATTTCGCGAGATGATCGTCGCCGCGTTCGTGCAAATTCGAAATCCGGCCGAGACCCTTGCCGCGACTTGGATCGACATCGATCAGCGCGCCTTGGCTACTTGACGCGATCAACGAACCATCATTGTGCGTAAACGGCGAAGGCGGCCCGCCGCTTTTATCTTTCTCCGCGATCGCTTTGCCCGAAGCCTGCAAACGTTGCTCGATTTCGCCGAGCATCGCCAAAATTTCCGGCGCGTTCGGCTCGCGCGTGAGAATCATTTCGCACTGTTGAAGCGCGGGCGTGTACGATCCCGCGTTGAAATACGCTTCCGCGAGTTTGCGCGAAGTGCGCAGCGCCTCATCGTGACGGCCGATTTTCGTGTACGCTTCCCTCAGGATTTCAAGCGATTGATAGTCTTCCGGTTGTGTTTGAGTGATCGCCTCAAACATCTCAATCGTTTGGAGAATTTGGGAATGCTCCTCAGCAGAAAGCGCGTGTTCCAGCACGGCGTGCTTCAAAAGCTAGATGCATGCCCTACCCGGGCTACGGCGGGGATTTTTCCCCGGCGGGATCGCGATTTCCCCGGGGGCGCTAAGCCTCTGAAAAGCTAGCGTTTATCGAATCAGGAACGCAGGAAAGTAGGATCGAAACTTAGGTAACTCGCGGCCAGCCGCTCCGTTCCTTTCCCTTCGCTCC
>Ga0126379_10000250_pt1 | contig 28704 bp, 29 predicted proteins | sample PanSoiMetPlot_24_FD_92640 | JGI IMG/M metagenome (GOLD analysis project Ga0126379, IMG submission 92640) | Tropical forest soil microbial communities from Panama - MetaG Plot_24 | ecosystem: Environmental > Terrestrial > Soil > Tropical forest > Bulk soil | place: Panama | collected 2016-02-17
AGAAAACTTCCGCCGATCAGTTTCGTCTTGTTGGGAACTGCTACCGTCGCCATATTCTCTCCTTTTTAACCACAGAGGACACAGAGGAACACAGAGTCAGTTCCAGTCAGTACCCTCTACGAATCTCTTGACACCATCGCGCAAATGACGAACATGAAAATTGATGAGCAAGCCAACGTTCTTCTTGCTCAGACGCAAGTACGAAATGATCTGGGCTTCATGAACCGGAATGATCTTCTCAACACACTTCAATTCAACTATCACGAGGTCGTTGACAATCAGATCAGCGCGGTAGCCTATCTCAATGCGAACGCCTTCATAAAAAACTGGAAGCTCCACCTCTACTTGCACATCAAAACCGGCCTTCCGCAACTCATATGCCAAGCAGGCCGTGTAGGCTTTCTCCAGAAGGCCGGGGCCCAATGCCGAATGGACCCGCATCGCCGCACCGATAATGGCTTCGGTAATCTTGTTGATCCCGCTTCCCTCGGTGGTCCTCTGTGCCCTCTGTGGTGAAGAGCTCATTGAAGGTTCTCGAAGATGCCGGCCGCTCCCATGCCGCCGCCGATGCACATGGTCACGAGTCCGTATTTCCCGTTTCGCCGCCTGAGCTCACGCAAGATGGTTGCCGTCAGTTTAGCTCCAGTGCAGCCCAGGGGATGTCCCAGGGCCACCGCGCCGCCGTTGGGATTCACCTTCGCCGGATCCAGCCCGGCTTCCTTGATCACGGAGAGTGCTTGCGCAGCGAACGCTTCGTTCAGTTCGATCACGTCAATCTGGTCCAGCTTGAGGCCAGCCATCTTGAGAGCTTTCGGGATCGCATAAACAGGGCCCAGTCCCATCTCTTCCGGCAAGTAGCCGGCGGTGGCGAAGGCCAAAAAGCGCGCCATGGGTTTGATGCCGAGTTGTTTGGCTTTGTCGGCCGACATCACCACGGCGGCCGCGGCACCGTCCGAAGTCTGTGAGGAATTTCCCGCGGTGACCGTACCCTTTGCATGGAAGACCGGCTTCAAGTTCGCCAGGGCATCCAGCGAAGTGTCGGCGCGCGGGCCTTCGTCCACATTGAAGGTGATGTCAATCCGTTTGGGCTTGGCGCCGTTTGGGGTGGTGAAACTTACCGGCACGGGAACGATTTCGTCTTCGAACTTTCCGGCCTGGATCGCGGCGATGGCTTTCTTGTGGCTGCACAGCGAGAATTCGTCCGCCTGCTCGCGGCTGATGCCAAAGCGCTTAGCCAGCCGTTCCGCGGTGAGCCCCATGGAGAGATACGCATCAGGATAGTTATTGACCAGCCAGGGGTTGACAGAAACCTTGTTGCCGCCCATGGGGATCATGGACATGGATTCCGTTCCGCCGCCGATCGCGACTTCCGCGCGTCCGGCCAGGACTGAATCCGCCGCGAGCGCAATCGCCTGCAGCCCCGACGAGCAGAAACGATTGATGGTCATGGCCGAAACTTCCACCGGCAGTCCGGCGCGAAGCGAGGCAATGCGGGCCACGTTCATCCCCTGCTCAGCCTCCGGCGTGGCACAGCCGATGATTACGTCTTCAATTTCTTTGGGGCTGAGTTGAGGCAACCGCTCCAGCGCGCCCTTGATCGCCACGGCGGCCATATCGTCGGGACGCGTAGTGCGCAACGCGCCTTTGGGCGCTTTGCCTACTGCAGTCCGAACTGAACTTGCGATTACAACGTCTTTCATAAAGCTCCTGACTTCTAGCCTCCGGCTCTTGGCTTTTGGCTCTTGGCCTGAGTCACGGCCCTTTCCTGCTTTCCGATCACCCGATCACGGCGATCCCGCTGTGCGGGATCACCCGATCTAGTTCCGTAACGGCTTTCCTGTCTTCAACGTGTACTGAATTCTCTCCTGCGTCTTCTTCTCACCGCACAACGATTTGAAGCCTTCGCGTTCGAGATCCAGAAGGTACTGCTCGCTCACCGGAGTTCCGGGAGTAATGTTGCCGCCGCAGAGGATCTCCGCGACTTTAGTTCCCACTTTCACATCGTGGTCGCTGATGAACTCGGCCTGACGCATTAGATGAATTCCCAGGCGCAAAGTCGCCAGGACGTTCTCTCCTGGTGCGGGGATATCAGTGCGGGGGACGGGCGGTTTGTATCCCCCGCCGGCCAGTTCGAGCGCGCGGGCTTTGGCGTCTGACAGCAATCGTTCGCGGTTCATGGTGATCAAGTCGCCGTCAGAGAGAAAGCCCAGGCCACGGGCTTCGTTGGCCGAAGTCGAGACCTTGGCCATGCCGATGATCTCAAACGCGCGCTTCAATCCTTCCAGCACCTCCACCGACTCAGCCCGGCCGTCAGGCCGGACGGCCTTGGCGTTGTCCAGCGCACGCAGCAGCATTTCTTTGCAGCCACCGCCGCCGGGAAGCAAGCCAACTCCAACCTCGACCAGTCCCATGTATGTTTCCGCGTGCGGTTGGCGGCCGGCGGAGTGCAGGTTGATCTCGCACCCGCCGCCCAGCGTCATGCCAAAGGAGGCTGTCACTACCGGACGCGTGCAGAACTTGATGGCCTGGGTCATGCCCTGGAACTGCTTGATGGCCATGTCAACTTCGTCCCACTCTTCCTCCTGTACGGCGAGCATCAGCAACATCAAGTTCGCGCCGACGGAAAAGTTGGCCGAGTCTCCGGTGATCACGAAGGCGTCAAACTGGTCGCCGATGCCGCCGGTCTTGAGTGATTGCGAGACCATTTGCACGATGTCCCCGCCCAACGCGTTCATCTTGCTGTGGAACTCAATACAACCCACCCCATCGCCCAGATCGATGAGCGAAGCGCCGGCGTTCTTCTTGACCACGCCGTGGGATTTCTTGGCGACAGCTACTGACCACACGCCTTCGGCGACCTCGACCGGCTGGTACTTGCCTGTCCGCAGATCGAAGTATGCGCGGCCAGAAGGCGCGGAAGGATCGTCCTTATACCAACTCTTGGCTCCAGCGCCGAGAAGCTTCTCAACATTCGCTGCGACAGGCTTGCCTTCTTTCTTCATCCGCGCGACTGTCGCCTCAACGCCGGCCAGGTCCCAAATCTCAAACGGACCGACCTCCCAGTTGAAGCCCATGCGCATAGCAGCGTCGATCTCGACTACCGTGTCCGCGATTTCGGGAATGCGGTTGGCCGAGTAGGTCCACATCTCGGATAGCGTGGTCCAGATGAACTGCACGGCTTTGTCGCGAGTGTCGCCGCCAAGAATCGCGCGCAACCGCTCGCCCATGTCCTCGATATTCCGCGCCATTTCCAATGCGGCAAACTTGGGTTTTTGCGTGGGGTGGTATTCGAGCGACTTGCGGTCGATGGCCTGCCTTTCCTCTCCCTGCGGCCCTTTGACCTTCTTATAAAAACCGGCTTTGGTTTTGTCGCCCAGAAGCTTACGCTCGATCATCTTTTCGAGAAAGTCGGGCAGCTTAAGGTCAGAGCGCTCGTCGCGGACGCTCTTGCTGAAGTTCTTAACCACGCTAACCATCACGTCCAGTCCCACCAGGTCGATGGTGCGGAACAGTGGAGCTTTGCTCCAACCGCCGCTGCCGGTGATTGCGTCCACTTCCTCGATGGTAAGGTCCAATTCCTGCATCACGCGGAAAGCGTTGAGTCCGGAGAAGTTGCCGATGCGGTTGGCGATGAAGTTGGGCGTGTCCTTAGCCGTGACGATTCCCTTGCCCAGGCGGGCATCGCCGAGGTGAGAGACTGCGGCGATGGCAGCGGGATCAGTTTCCGGCGTGGGAATGGTCTCCAGCAGGCGCATGTAGCGCGGAGGATTGAAGAAGTGCGTCCCGAACCAGTGCCGCCGGAAGTCTTCACTGAAACCGTCCGCGATGCTGTGCACGGGCAGACCGCTGGTGTTGGTGGTGATAATGCTGCCCGGCTTGCGGATGGCTTCCACCTTCTTGAGTAAGGCGCGCTTGATCTCCAGATTCTCAGCCACGGCCTCGATGATCCAGTCGGCATCCGCCAGCAGTTTCAGGTCGTCTTCAAAGTTGCCGATCGTGATCAGCCGCTCCAGGCCCTTCTCGAAGAACGCCGCCGGTTTGGATTTCACAGCTGCGTCAAGTCCAGCGGCGACAATCTTGTTGCGCGCGGCTTTATCGTTACTTTGCGCAGCATCAGGGGGAACCATGTCCAGCAGCACGCACGGCATGCCGGCATTGGCAAAGTGCGCAGCGATACGTGCGCCCATCGTGCCAGCGCCCAGCACGGCGACCTTGTTGATGCGCTGGTAACCAGGTTTGACCGCAGATCCAGCGCTCGAGGGAGCCGCGCCGTCGGCCTTGGGAACTTGAGGAGGCGTCGCAGTGGCGACATTACTCATAACCAGGACTCCTGCGAAAAATGTCTAACTAAAGTAGCGACAAACCTGCCTGGGGAGGCACGGGGGGCTCGTGGTTACACAGTTCTGCCCTGCCAGAAATCCTGCTTCTCAAGCCCACAGCGGCGGTTGTTATTGTATTGAATGAATACTCATTCAGTCAAGTACATGCCGCCTTTTCATTCACTTCCAGCTTTCCGTTCCAGAACCAGCCGTTCGCGATGGGCTGACATCCCAGGTGCTCATATGTACAGCGCCGCAATCTTTGATGACCGCAAAACCCACTGCACGTCGGTTCAATAATGCGCAGTCAGGCCGGCCACGAGCTCGCGGCCGATTCGCTGCTTCTGGGCCCGCGGGATCAACCGCCAGACCGCAGACGCATCCATCATACGCTCCATCAGTCCAGCCGCGCAGGATTCCTACTAGGCGAGCGTTCCCTGGATCAGCCATGTGCCTGCCGTCCAGACCACATTCGAGCCTTCGTACATGCGTTGGATGCTATCAGCGTCTTGGGTTGGACGGTACAGAGGAACGGCGTCGCAAAGGCGGATAGTCTCGGCGCGGAAGGAAGCCGGTGTGGCGATACTCAATGGGCATAATGTCGCCACGAGTGTACAAGAGACGTGGGCTCATGGCGCTGGCCAAGATTGTCATTTTCCGGTCCGCTCTCGCCACGGCACCTAAAATAAACGGACGCAATCGCGAGTAGCTGCGTCTTCAAAGGATAGAGACCACAATGTATGCCTCGGAGAAAGTGCTTTTGAGCCGGACGGTTCCGGAGGTATCCACCGCTGAGCTGGTGGAAGCCACGGTCCGAGAGCATGCGCGCTTCGTCTACCGGGTGGCCTACGCAGTTCTTCGGCATCCGCAGGAAGCCGAAGACGCGGTCCAGGAGACATTCATTCGGGTCTGGAAACACGCCCGGGAGCTTGCGGGGATCTTGAATCAGCGGGCATGGCTGGCGCGGATCGCCTGGCGTGTGGCCAGCGACCGGCGTAAGAGACGCCCGGAGATCTTCGTCGCCCACGAGATTGATTTGCCCGATCCGCCGGCACGCGGGGCCGGTGCGGAAGCAGAGCTGATCCGCGCACAACAAGTGGAGATGCTGGAGCGTATGGTGGCCATGCTGCCCGGAGAGCTTCGCGAAGTCTTTGCGCTTTCCACGGTGGAGGAGTTGACGTCAGTGGAGATCGCCGAACTTTTGCGGATTCCCGAGTCCACTGTACGGGGCAGGCTCTTGCGGGCACGGCAGATGCTCAAAGAAAAGATTCGAGCGGTAATGGATCGGAAACAGAAACGTGGAGTGGGACCATGAATCTTCAAGAACAGGAACATGATCGCGCTGCTGAACAATGGCTCGACGAGGCGATCGGGCATCTTCGCGACACCGGGCCTCGCTTTGGCCTCGAAGCCCGCGTCCTGTCAGGCGTCCGCGCGCACGTTGCACAGCGCCGGCGGCGGTGGACATTCCTTGTGGCTGCGTCTGCGGCAGCCATACTGGTGGTTGCGTTGGTGGTCAGTTGGCCGCGATCGAAACCGAACGTCACGCCGAACGTTGCTCAGAAAACATCGCCGGACAGCGCCGGTCCAGGTCCAGTAGTGGCCGTCGATATCGTGCCAGCACGGAATACGAGCCGTCCCCGGGTCGGCAGGCGGCGCGAAGTTGCAGCCGCGACGCTCAGCGCTCGCATAGTGATGCGCCCACTGGGCGACGCCCGCCAGGCTACCTTCCCTGCTTCCGCTCCGCTGACTGACCAGGGCAAGCTACTGCAAGCATATCTTCGCCAGACACCGCAGCACGAACTGGTATTGATTGCGGCGCGGCAGCATTCGTCTACTGAGGTTGACGACTTGAGCATTGCCCCCATCGAGATCCAAGACCTCACTCCTAAAACAGAGAAGGATCAGAACTAGAGAGGACAACTTTATGACGCACCGATTCTGCCATCTTTTTGTTGTTGCAACTCTTGGAGCGGCAATGTTCGCGTCCTCGCCGCGTGCCATGGCTCAGGAAGAAGACCAACAGAAGACCACGCCAGAGAAGAGCGACAAGAACACACCTGACAAGATCGCGCCGGATTGGTTGCAGATAACGACGCAGCCCGTGCAACTGCGACCCAGGTCCGTCGCCATCACTTTACGGCAGGATGGCGATAGCCGGGCGGTCTATGAGGCCATCGGCAAACAGGCGGGGATCAGTGTGCTGTTTGATCCTGACTACACGCCACGCACGATCCACGTGGATATCAACAAGGCTTCGCTCAATGATGCCCTGCAGATCGTGGCCGCAGAATCCCGCACTTTTTGGCGGCCGGTGAATAGCGACACCATCTTTGTCGCCGGGGATTCCCAGTCCAAACGTCGGGAGTTCGAGCAGAGCATCTATAAGACGTTTTACTTGACGAACGTTTCGCAACCCACCGACATCCAGGACGTGGTGAACGCGCTTCGCACCATCATTGAAATCCAGCGCATACAGCAGTTTCCAGCTCTGGACGCGATCCTCGTGCGAGGTACGCCGGCGCAAATCGCCCTGGCACAGAAGATCATTGACGACGTCGACAAAGCCCGCAAGAAGTACGCCGCGGACTACCGTCTGGACTTCAAGATCAGCGAACTGGAAGAAGGTAAGAAGCTCAACTCCAGGACTTACACTCTTCTGGTCTATCCGCATGAGGCGGGGAAGCTGCGCATCGGCACGCGTGTCCCGATCCAGACCGGTGGCCCGGACAGCAAGCTCACGTACATTGATGTCGGCCAAAACATCGATTGCCAGGTGCGTACCGAGCGCGAGCACATGGTGGGCCTGAACGTAGACATGGACTTCTCCAACTTCGGCATGACCGAGCAACTGCACAGCGCCGGCGGTGCGACTACGGGCAATCCCGTCCTGCAACAGTTCCGCATCACCACCAAGACCGACCTGGAACTCGGCAAGCCGACTGTCATCAACACCTTTGACGATCCGAGCAGCAAGCGCACCTTCCAGGTTGAAGTCACTGCCACGCGGGTGCACGAAAAAGAGTAACTTCGCCTTCGGCCCGGCAAGCGGCTGTCCGACTCTCCACGGGCGGCCGCTTTTTCTTCTTGCGAACCAGAGGTTATTAGAATCCGACCCCGTCACATTTGCGGGGGTGTCGGCGTCGGGGTGGGTGTTCCAACTGTTCCCGGAAGCGGAGGCGCCGGGCTACCCGGTGAACACGGCTGGGCCACCGTTGAATTGATGGAGGCGCGCCCATTCACTGTACTTGCGCCACTCACACTAGCACTCGTCGGCGGCGTACCGCCGGCCGGTGTTGTCCCGGCCGCTGAAGACGTTCCTGTGGTCGTGCTGGGAGAAGACAGCGGTGGAGGTGGAACTGTCGTGCTCGATCCTGTCGACCCCGTCATCCCCGAAGTTGTGGTCGCGTTGCATGGACCGGCGACGGTGTTGACTACGGGCGGTGTGCCAGTCGTGCCAGGCATGCCCTGAGGATTGCCGGCGGGCTGGCCCGGAAGTGTTGTGTTGCTTTGACCCGGCGCGACAATCGCACCCGGAATCGGCGTTGGTTGCGGAGCGCTGCCTGTCGCCGGCGTTGGCAGAGTGCTCGGCACATTGGTGGGTTGAGTCGGCGCCTGTCCGGGCATCGGCGTTGCCTGGGTGGGCGCGGTCGCAGGATTTGGGACGCTGGTATTAGCTCCCGCAGGAACGCCGTTTTGAGTTCCTCCCGCAGGAACGTTGTTCGTGCTCTGAGCTGCGGCGAGTCCGGCCGTCAGAACTAGAACATACAGGAACAGCCATTTTCTATTTCTACGCATAAAGACTTCCTTTCCTTGCTCAACGGCCCTGCGTTGCGAGCCGTTGCCATTCCTATGATCTGTATTTGGTCTTCTCTTTTTTGGGATGCGGTCTCAGGCTGATCGGATGGAATTAGGAGAGCTGGCCGGCCGCTTTTCCGCTTGCCCGCCGAGCCCACATGGTGGTTCCGGATCGTTGCATAACGGTGCTTATCGCCGAATCTGAGCACTTGTGTCTAATCAAAAGGTAACAAAGAAAAATGCGACTGGAATCTGGCAAAGTCTAGATACAATACCCGGTTCGACAACAATTTAAGGAGGAACACTATGGGCAGACCCGCAGGGGTTACGGTCATTGCAGTTCTCTGTTTTCTCGCGACGGCCATCGGTATCCTGCTTGGAATCGGGTTCATGGTGGGAGGCGGATTCATCGCCAATTTGATCAACCAGCAGGGCGGTCAAGGCACCGGGGCCGGCGCCGGTCTTTTCGCTGGGCTGGGCGTGGTGATTGGAGTTGCGATCCTCGCTTTTGCAGCACTTTATGCCGTGGTGGGCTGGGGCTTACTGAAGTTGAAGGAGTGGGCACGCATTGTCACCCTTGTCCTGGCAGGGCTCGCTGTTCTTGGCGCCTTGTTTGGACTGCTTGGCACTTTCATGCACTTCAGCGTGTTGATCCTCTTTTGGACGGCGGTAAGGTTGGCGATTGCCGCCTGGATCATTTGGTACCTGTTGCAACCGAACGTGAGAGCCGCGTTCCAAGGCCAGTCCAGACCAGCGTCCGCGTAGCGGCTGAAATGCTCCGAATTGAAGTACGCAGTTAGTTTGGCAGGCGAATGGCAATCGCTGACCAGTCGCCCGCCCGTTCATTTTGCTAGCCGGTTCGGCGCCACGAAGACCTTCACATAGCTCGAGCATCGCCGCGACCGCCGGGCAGTCCAGCGCTCAGCGTACGTCCAATCCTTCGGGGTCGGTCTTCAGGTAGGCCAGCGCTTTGCGCGCCATTTGGCGCTCACCCGGATAGCTGAGGCGGCTGGCGGCTTCCTCGAGCGCCAGCCAGTAAGCGCGGCGCACCTCATGGCGCATCTTGGCAGTCAGTTCGTCGATGTGGCCCGACTGGTATTTCATCAGGAAGAAGCTGACGATCTTGAAGATTTTGGCCTGATCGGACCACTTGCGCTGGTAAACATATTTGATGTCGGCCAACTTGACGACGGGAACGGCGCGCAGGCCGGTTTCTTCACGAACTTCACGGACAGCGGCCTCTACTGGTTTTTCCCCGCTGTCGATGTTGCCTTTGGGTAGCGCGACCACGTCTTTGCGGTCTTCCGGTTCGCCTTCACGGCCTGGCTCGATGACCGCGACCCACCAATGGTCTTTCATATGGCGCAGCACCACGGCGCCGGCGGAGAATTCACGAAGCATGGGATCCTAGATAAAGCTATCACGAGGACAAATAATCGGGTGATCGCCGTCATCGCCGCGATCGCCGTCATCGCCGCGATCGCCGTCATCTGAGTTTTGACGTGCACCACGCTGGAAGACCAGTTTCTTCAGTTACGCAGAACACGATGCAAACCTTGAGCTTGAACAACTCCGATGTCGGCGATGACGTGCGATGACGGCGATGATCCGATCTTAGCTGGTTACCAAAGTCATTTCCGGGTTGCCCATTTGCGATGAAAATTAAGTTGAAACTCCTGTAATTTTGCATCGTTTGAATAGGCGAGCAGCATCGTAGTGAGTAGCTGAAAAGGCGCATTGAAAGGGCCCCAGTGAACAACCCGTTGCACAAGATCGTGCGCTCGGTCCAGGCTTTTGGACGTGAACTGAAACGCCAGGCGCGGTTGGAGCTCCCGGCTGAGACGGTGCGGCCGAAGATCGGGCTGGCGCTGGGCGGCGGCTTCGCCCGGGGCCTGGCTCACATCGGCGTTCTCAAGGTTTTTGAAGAGGAACAGATTCCCATCGACTTCATCGCGGGGACCAGCGTAGGTTCAGTCATCGGCGCCAGCTATGCCAGCGGTGTTTCTGCCCGGGAGCTGGGCGAACTCGCGCACCTGGTTCGCTTCAAGGACTTTTCCCGCTGGACCCTTTCCCGCATGGGCCTGTTCAGCAACGATCGCATGGGAGCGTTCCTGGGGCGGATTCTTCGCTGCAAGACTTTCGAAGAGCTGCGAATTCCGCTGGCGGTGGCGGCCACCGACATCATCACCGGCGAACCCGCGGTGTTTACCAGCGGCGACCTGGTGGACCCGGTGCGCGCCAGTTGCGCGTACCCAGGAATCTTCCTGCCCGTGAACGTCAACGGACGCCTTCTGGTAGACGGCTTGTTGGGCCACGCTGTCCCTGCAATGCCCTTGCGCGCCATGGGCGCCGAGCGCGTGGTTTCCGTGCACATGAGCGCGGCTTGGGTGAAGCCGGGTGGACCGCGCCACGTATTTGACATCATCGGCCAGTGTTTTTCGATTGCCCAGGACAAGACCTCCGGGCCGTGGCGCTCGGCCTCTGACTTGGTGGTGGAACCAGCGATCGGTGAGTTCGGATATGACGATTTCGCGCGTGCCCCGGAGTTGGTCCGCGCCGGCGAAACCGCCGCTCGGGCCGCGCTACCGAAAATCCGCGAGTGGTTCCCCGCGGCGCCGCCGCAACCGCAACCTGAGGCGCCGCAAACCTCGGGAGCTGTCGCGCTTACGACGGAATGATCCGCACCTGCTACCCGCACCGATGATCATGATGTAGACAAGCACAGGCAAGTGCCGAGAGTCGTCAGAGGAGCCCAAAGGGAAAGTGAGTGAGGTCTTCACCTTCGGGTGTGGTGACTTCCAGGATCATGCGATCGGTCACGGGAACTTCGCCGACGTCAAAGCTTACGCGGAACACGCGCTCATCCGACTCGATCTCGGCCGGCACGCCGATCATGGTCACCGAGTCGGGAGTGACCTCATGCATGTCCAGACCGTCGTAGACTTTCAGGCGGAACCCAAGCTTGAGCAGTAGATCTCTGGGATCTTCAGCAACGGTCAGGCTGCGGTCGGGTCCGTCGATGAACATCTTGCGCAGCGAGGCGGTAACGCGAAAGCTGAAATGCCGGGGAAACTGCTGCAGGGGTATACCGCGCGCCGAGACAACCTTGGCGTGCAGACCCTGTGAGACTTGCTGCAGGCCTTCGATCTCGGAGCATTCGATAAGGCCCATCAGGGATAGCATCGCGCCGGAAGGCTTCAATTGCACCACTGCGAATCCGGCGGGCATGGTGGAATGAAACCCGGGGACGGTGCGGAAACTCACTGCTCCTGGCGACGCCAGCAGCACACTCGCCATCATCATGGTTGCGGCGCCAAACGCGACTGCGCGCGAGAGTCTCATCTTCCAGTACCCCCGGCCGCGGCAGAACCTCTGGCGCGATCCCAACGCGGCATGATACACAAGAGCTTCCCTCCCTTGAGAGGGGAATGCACAAGAAGAAGATGCCTCGGCTGCTCTGCTTTACCGCACACCCTGATGACGAAGCCGGAGGATTCGGCGGCGCGCTGCAACGCTGTGCTGCCGCCGGCGGAGAAACTCACGTCGTCTGCCTGACTCCGGGCCAGGCGGCCACGCATCGCGGCACCGCCAAGTCTGACCAGGAACTCTCAGCAATGCGCCGCCAGGAGTTTGCTGCTTCGTGCAAGCTGCTCAGGGTCCGCCACGGCGAAATCCTGGATTATCCTGACGGCCGGCTCGACCGCCAGGAGTTTTTGACAGTTGTGGCTGATCTCACGCGCCACGTGCGCCAAATCCGTCCGCACGTCATCCTGACGATCGGCCCGGAAGGCGGCGTCACGGCCCACCATGATCATTCCATGGTTTCCATCTTTGCCACCATGGCCTTCCATTGGGCCGGGCGGAACAACCGTTTCCCGGAGCAACTCAAAGACGGCTTGACAGTCCACCAGCCTCAGAAACTTTATTACGGGACGGCTCTGTTCACTCTGTCCGATCGCCAGCCGGTCTCGCTGGCTCCGGCAACAGCGTCGTTGGAGTTGAGCCCACAGGAATTCGAAACCAAGATTGCCGCCTTCAAGTGCCACACCACGCAGGCGCCGCTGTTTCCATATTTCGAGGCCACGATGCGCAAGCGCGGCCACCTGGAAGTGTTTCATCTGGTGGCGGCATCCACACCGCGAAAGATTGAGGTTGAAAAGGATCTGTTCGCGGGGGTGAAGGAATAGCAATTAGCAAATAGCAATTGGCAATTAGCAACACCAGAACCGAAAACCATACCGCGGATCAACGCGGATTACCACGGATTAGGAAGGCAATAACCGTATCAGCCGCCAACCGTGTCGGCAAAAATGAGACTCAAGTTCTTTCATGCGCTCGTAATCACAAGTCTACAATTCTCATCCGTGTTCATCCCGCGCTGATCCGCGGGTAAGGTTTTGGGTTTGCTAATTGCTAATTGCTAATTGCTATTTGCTAGTTGCTTATTTTGCCAGCGGCTTGATGATCTCGCTCAACACGTCGGGCTTGGTCTCGTCACGCACCAGGTGTGCATATTTTTCTCCCCCGTGGTAGTCGAGAACGTACGTCCGGAAAAAGTCATCACTCTCGACCAGCAGTTCCAGCTTCGGGCCTTTATCCTTGCCGGCCTTAAGGGCATCGCGCAGCACCGTGGGCGTGAATTTTCTCCCATTCACGGCAACGAGAGTCGAGCCGGGCGCGATGTGGGCGTTCCATGCCGGACTGTTGACCAGCACGTCTTGTATTCCGCCCTTGTCGTCCAGCGATAAGCCGATGGAGAAACGCGCGTCCACGAACTTGTGCACGTCCTCCGCGGCCTTGGTAAACGCGCTCCGCTCTTCGCTATAAACCAGCTTCCAGCCGCCGCTGGTAATACCGCCCAATGGGGCGGCGGGGCCGTAAGTGTCCAAGCGGTCGCGTAGGAACTTCCTCCAGTCGTAAGGAGCAACCTGGTTCAGAGCCGTTACTACTTCGTCAAAGTTGTAGGTCACGACTTTGGGAGGAGTGCTTTGGCCACCATGAAACGCTCGGCTGAAATCGTTGAGCGACTTGTGGCCGTTGCTGAGCTGGCGAATCAAAGTGTCCACTTCCAGCCAGATCAGGAAGCCTTCCGGATAGTAGTCCACGCTGCGTCGCCAGTTTTCGAACTCAGAAGGCGCTCCGTAGAGGATTTGGGCGGCATCAGCCGTGTCCTGCAGTGGACGCCAACTTCTTCCCGGCGTGTTGTTAAGTGCCGCCGCGGTTTCTGCAGTTTCATCGAGGAATTGCTGTGTGGTCCACAGGCCGCTGCGCGCCGCCAGGATGTCACCCCAATACTGGGTGAGGCCTTCGTACACCCAAAGCAGATCGCCTTCCATGGGTTTTTGGTAGTCCGACGTAGCTAGCCCCGCAGGGCGGCGATACTTGCCGTTCCAGGAGTGCGTCATCTCATGCGGGAGAAGAGAGGCGGCGAGCCAGCGCATGTCGTCATCCACCATGGTCCGTTCGGGCACGCGGTCGTCGCTGGACTCATGGTGTTCCAGGCCGAAGTGCGCGGTGTGGTCGCTCAACGTCAGCAGGAAGTGGTACTCGTTGTAGTGGCGTGCGCCAAACAGCGCTCCGGTCTCCGCCACCAACCGCTTGTAGTTGTTGATGGTGTCCTGCGGAATCTGCAAGGCGGACTCGCTATCGGAGGCCGCGTCAATGAAATGCTGGATCGGACCTTCAGGCGTGAGCGGGATGCGGCGGAAGTGTGCCCCAGCCAGCACCGGCGAATCTACCAGCGTGGTGAGCGAAACGGTCTGGAAGTTAGCCTCATCGCCGTGCTCACCGACCAGGGGTAGAGCGGTGTCGTAGTGCCAACCGGAGGGCAGCTTCAGCGATGGCGTAACTGGAATCTCGTCCGTGTGCCTATTGTCCTTAGGGTAAAGGATGACCTGGTTCCAGCTCAGCACCAGCAGCTGGGTCGTGGCGGAGGCGCCCGACGAGAAGCCTTCCGGCGGCGCCGGCATCACCAGGTCCAGACGCGCTTCCAGATTGGAGGCGCCGTCGGGAACAGCCAGCTCGAAGGTGTACATGTCGTCGAGATTTCGCCGCCACGGAAGCCGCTGGCCTCTGGCGTAAAACTGAAGTCCAGTAAGGTCGGCGATAGGGCCGGTCGGTCCGTGCTCGCCGGGAATCCACTTGGGATAGTAGAGCGTCAGGGGACCGGGCTTGACCGGAATCTGGAGCGTCGCGTGCAAAATCTTGTCTGTGGCTCGGCTCGCGTCCACGGCAATCTTGATCGGGATGGAAGGCGCCGTTGATGCGGGAGTCTTGTTTTTCTGCCCGATTCCGGCGACGCTGGTCAGCACCAGCGCAAACATAGCTATACGTCTCAAAAACGTAGACATAGTCTTGATTGCTCTCCGTGTAAAGGGGTGAACCAGATTAAAAGAAGGGGTCGGAAAATAGCAATCGCCAAATCGCAGCCAAAGACTCTTGATCCTGGGGCAGGGATACGCGATAGCTGAACAACCGGAGCACTAGGCAGCTGTCGCAAAACATGCAGCCCGAGCTACTTCTTCCCTTTCTTTGAGGTTTCTTGCTGCTGCGCGCCGGGCATGCTGGCCACCAGCTTCTCGAACGCTTCTTTGGCCGTCATTTCCTTCCGGCCACCTTTGTTGTAGCGGTACTTGTGCTCATAATTGCAGGTGCGGCAGCGAGTCCGAAGCACTTCTTCGCCCATCATCGAAACAATGGAGTGGCCGGTACTGCGCTTGCAGCGCGAGCACTGATCGTCAATGTCATCGCCAAGACGCATAGGAAGTCCCTCTTTGTCCCTAATATAAAGGATTGCCGGCCACCCGGCGCGTGCCTCTGCCGCAAATTAGAACCGCGAAAAGTCAGGCTTGCGGCGCTCAAGAAATGCAGTCATGGCTTCCTTGGCTTCGCCGGCCTGGAGCAGAGCGGCAAACTGCTCGGTTTCCCGGGCCATGGCCAGCTTGATGGCATCCGACTGTGCCGTCTTCAGCAGACGTTTGGTGATGCGCAGGGCCTGGGGTGGTTTTTCCGCGAGTTTTTGCGCTCTGCGGAGAGCACCAGGAAGCAAATCGACGTCCTCGAAGATCTCATTGATCAATCCAAGGTCGTAAGCCATTTCTACGCCGAAGGGCTCCCCGAAGAACAGCAATTGGGCGGCACGAGCGTGACCTATCCGCGCAGGCAAGATCAGGCTGGAGGCCGCTTCGGGACACAGGCCCAAATTCACGAAGGGAAGCTGGAAGCGTGCATCCGACGCGGCGTAAACCAGGTCGCAATGCAGCAACATGGTGGTGCCGATTCCGATGGCTACTCCGTTCACTGCCGCAATCACGGGCTTGGTCACTGCAGCCAGCGCTTCCAGATAACGGATCGCCGGCGCTGGTTGGCCGGGTTGCGCTGCCGCGAAGTCCGCTAGATCGTTGCCGGCCGTGAAACAAGTCTCGGTGCCGGTGATCAACACTACGCGCACCGTGGAATCGCTGTCTGCCCGCTGCAGGGCTTCGGTCATGGCCGAATACATCGCGCCGGTGAGAGCGTTCTTCTTCTCCGGACGGTCGATGCGAATGATGCGAACGCGATCGAAGGCATCTTCTACTCGGATCGGGTCGGCCATGGTCTCTTCCTCAAAGCGCTTAGGTCTTCACGCGCAAACAGGTCTTCAAGGTTTTTCCGGCAGTGTGTAATCGAATTCGTACGAGTGCTTTCCGTTTTCGATGATGATGTTCATCTTACCGGAAAGTCCCGCGAGTTCACCGGTGCCGGAGTCAGGCACAACCGTAATCACAAGTTGCGGCACTCCGCGCGTCATAGTGCCACTGTGCTGGAGAGCGAAGCTGCCGTTGCGTCCTTTGAGTTTGCCGGTTACCCGCTCCATGGCCACGTAGCCGGCCGAACCTCGGGGGTCGCCGACAGACAACATCTCGACGTGGCTCGTGCCCTCCAGATCGCCGTGAAATTGCTTGTCTCCCGACATGCGGGAGATGTTCGCTCTCTCAGATTCCTGGGTGTCCGGCTTTTGCGGGGTCAGCTTCACTTCGAACATTCCCGTGGCGCGGTTGGCCATAACGCCTGTTTTCTTCTCTTGGTTCGCACTCTGGGCGTTTTGGCAAAACGCCGCCACGCCAAGTGCTAGCGTGGCCATCATGACAATTCCTGTGTGGGCGGTGCGCACGCCCAATCCTGACACCTCCGGCAGATTCTCGCCGGGAACGCATGGAAGGCTCTTCATCGGGATTCAAGTGTACACGAAGCGGACATGGACCGGCCCCGAAGGCTCAGTGCGACTACGTCAGGTGCAAAACCCAAGCCGAGTAGCTGCCAATCTCATGCCACACCGCGCTCTCCCGTTTCCAGAAAGAAGGTGGCTTGGAATTCGGACGCGGCGCTGCCAAAACAGTGATGCCCTGATGACCCAGCATGCGTCTGATGCGAAACATGTGGTAGCCATCACTGACCGCCAGGCACGAATTCATGTGGTTGGCGCGCATGATGTTGGCCACGCGGCGCGCGGACTCAGCCGTATCTGAACTTTGGGTTTCCGCGATGAGTTGCGTATCCGGCACGCCTTGAGCGCGCAAGTAGTCACGGCCAACCTCGCCTTCGCTAAAGTGGGGATCAGCGCCGGCGCCGCCGGTGGTGATGACGATGCGCGCCAGGCCGCGGCTATAGAGCTGCGCCGCGTAGTCGAGACGCGCTTTGTAGACCGGCGAAGGCCGGCCGTCATATTCAGCGGCTCCAAAAACCACAATTGCATCCGCTGGCTGCAGCCTGTCGCCCCCGGCTTCCCCGACGACGTTGCGGTAAATGGCAGCAAAGTAGAGGCCAATTGCCAGAAGCAACCAGAGCGGCCATTTTTTGAGAAATCGCGCCGCCATCAGTCGAGGAATTGGGCCAGCTCGCTCTCTGGAATAGCGCCCTGGCGCAGGATGGTAGTCTTGTCGCCGCTCATGTCAATGATGGTGGAGGCCACGTCGCGGGGGCTGGTTCCGCCGTCCACGATCATGCCAATGCGCCCGCCGAGCTGTTGGCGCACGCCATCCGCGGTGGTGCACTCGCTGGCGCCGCTGATGTTGGCTGAGGTTGCGGTAATCGGCACGCCGGCAGCCCGGATCACTTCCACCGGAATCCGCGCGGCGGGAACGCGCAGGGCCACGTTGCCGGTGTTGGCCGTCACCTTCAAGGGCAGACGCGACGACGCTTTCACGATGATGGTGAGCGGTCCCGGCCAGTACTTGCCCGTAATCGCGTAGAACGCTTCACAGAGGGGCCACGCCGCCAGATACTCGGCCTGTTCCACGCTTTCGATCAACAGCGAGAGCGGCTTGTGGCGGCTCCTTGTTTTCACGTCATAGATCAAGTCCACGGCCCGCAGGTTGAGTGGGTCCGCGGCCAAACCGTAGAACGTGTCAGTGGGCATGCCTACCACCTGCCCGGCCTTGATGCGGTCGGCAACGTAGGAAATCATGCGCATGTCAGGTGTTTCAGGATTGATCTTTACGATTTCCGCAGCCAAAACAGCTCCCCTGCAAGCACTCGCCGGCCGCGTCCCCGCCCCGGTGCTTTGAGTTAAACGGTTAAGAATAAACCAGCTTCTCGATAAAGCCTAGGACTACCGGAAGCAACCACGTGGGGCTGGCCAATGCCCGCGTCCATCACCAGAGTTACTTGCCCGCAATAGTGTCCTGACTGAGAATACCCTGAGAATGCGTGGTGGCGAAGATAACCATCAGCTGGCGATACAGTTGGCGGGCTTTTTGGCGGCCATACTGTTCTTTTTCTACATCCTGCCCGAGTTCGACTTGCGAGACCAGGCTGGCCCGCCATTCCTGAGTTGGGCATTTCTCAGGAACAATCCTATCCTTATGTTGCCGGTGGTGGCGTTGGCCGGGATCGGAGGCATCTGGTACGCTGTCGGCCGGGAACCGTTGAGGCGATCCGTCGCGGTGCAGTACAGCCCACCTCTTGATCTGTCTCCCGCTGAAGCAAGCGCGCTGCTCGAAGAGTCGGTAAAGGCGCGCGCGATCATCGCCACCCTCGTTGATCTCGCGGTCCGGGGATACCTCAGCATTGAACAAGCAGCCGGCAGCGGGGGCCATCCGAAGAATGAAGACTGCTTTTTGCGGAATCTAAGGCGACCTAACTGGGCCAACGAGCTGGCGCCCCATGAGCTTGGTCTCATGGAGCACATTTTCGAATATGGCGAGCAGCCTTCTCTTTCCACTTTACGGCACGGGCTTCCGGAATATGTGCCTCAGATCAAAGAACACATCTTCACATCGCTGGCGGCAAAAAAAATCTACCGTCTCAGTCCCATCTGGAGCGGGACCATCCTGATGCTCGGTGGTTTTGCAATACTCGCATTCCTCTGGCTGCTAGCCAACGCCTTCAACGTTAAACTCACTGACCATGAAATCTTGAACCCGGCGTGCTTTGCGCTGGCAATGTCGATCATAATCCCTTTCAGCAGGAGGATTACGCTGAAGTCCGCCTTGGGTGCGGAGAGATGGCGGCAGGTAAAAGGTTTCCAGGATTTCATGGGGCGAGTTGAAGGGGAGCACATGAAATCAATTTCACCGGATCTTGTCGAAAAATTCCTGCCTTATGCCATTGCGCTGGGGGTCGAAAAGCAATGGACAGCCAACTTCAAGGGGATGCTGACACGGCCTCTGAGTTGGTACGCAGAAGTGTTCATGGAACTTGCCTCAGGTATGGAGGGATGACGAGTTCTGCGTCTAAGTGCGAAAACAGTAGCCAGAATCTCATAGCAAAAACAGTCTGGCTGCAAAACGCCGGGATGCTAAGGTGCCCTCAATAATGTCGTCCGACAACCCTGAGATCTCAGATCTGATCGTCGATTTTGACCCTGAGTCGCTGGCTCGCCTTCCTGTAAGTCAAGCGGCGGTGGTCGAGCGCTTCCAGCGGCTGGGAAACCGCCGCGCGGCCCGAGTTGTGGCGAATATGCCAGCGAAGGACGGTTTCCTTGACGCCCAGGCGGTGGACCGGCTGCTGATAAGAGTTCACTGGGAAATGCAACGCCTTGCGGAGGAGTTCCACCACGGCCGCCGGCTGCGCGAGCTTCTTCTCCCAGGCATTCACGTGCTAAGGATGCGCGGGATCGGGGCTCCGATTCGCGTAGTGGACGTCGGCTGCGGGACCGGATACGCCATACGGTGGCTAGCGATGCATGGCGCGCTTGGGGATGACGTGGAGCTGATCGGCGCCGACTATAATCCAGCGCTGGTTCACGAAGCGGAGCGGCTGGCGGCCATCGAGCGCCTTCGTTGCCGGTTCGTCACGGCCAACGTCTTCCGTTTACGTCAGCCCGGACATGTGTTGTTCACCACCGGCGTCGTGCATCACTTCCGCGGGGAGTCGCTGGTAGACTTCTTCTCTGAACACAACCGTTCTGGAGCGCAAGCATTTTTTCACTCGGACTTTCAGCCCACACCGCTGGCGCCGCTAGCCTCATGGTTTTTTCATGTGTTGCGGATGCGCACCGCTCTGGCCCGCCATGATGGCGTTCTCTCCGTAGTGCGAGCCTATTCAGCGCAACAACTGTTGGACGCTGCGCGACGGGGCGCCCCTGGTTTTCTCTGCGGCACTTACGGGAGCCGGATCTGGAACACGCCAATGCCGCGCGTCTTTCACACTCTCGTGGGGATCCGCCCTGAGCTGCGCGAGGGCTTCCTCGACGCTCTCGGTTGGCGCAGGCACCGCATGGGAGACATACGATGAGCCTGGTTCTTCTCTACGTGCTGGCCACGCTGGATGGCGCGTTTTGCGGCTACCGGGCTGCAGCTGGGCGCAGCGCTCTGATCGACAAACGGCGCTACTATCGTCGGGCCTTGCTTCGCGGCGCGGGACTGGCCCAGATTGCCGTTGCTCTGGTCGCTGTGATTCTAGTTTTTCTTCTCGCGTTCTCGTCAGCAAAGCCGGATCTCATCGACGATCTGCGGGCGTCGTCCAGACGCGCTTTGCTCGTTTATGGGCCCTATGCTGTGGTCGCCTTGCTTGCATTTGGCGTGCGGCTGCTGCCCTCCGTTGATTTCCGCAGCGCGACGAGTGTCTTTGTTTTCGGCCCCTTGACTGCCTTGCGTCCGTTGGTGGCTTTCGCCGGCGTGGTCTACGCGATTCTCCCCGCCGCCGAGGTCCAAACCAGGCTTCTGGGAATCATGGTTCTGACGCTCATGTTCGGCGTGCAACTGTGGCTGGATCGCAAGGCAGCGCTCGAACGCGAAGCTTCTCTGCCCGCAAATCCGTCCATTTGAAAACCCAGCGTCTGGGGATGTTTAGGCAGCCGGTGATCGATGGCTGAGCCAGATGTTGCCATTTCTCTGCGGTAGAATGACCCTTACGAAATGAATAGCACGCGGCATCTGCACCGATTCCTGGTTTACTTGTGTCTGGCAGCGGTCTTACTTGCTGCCGTGACTCATGCCGGCGCAGCTCTGCCTGCCATTCTCCTTGTCACATTCGGGATCTTCGTTGCGCTAAGCATCGATCCTCCCAGGCGCGGTGACAACGAACGCTGCGCGATTCATCCGTCTCCGATTCTGCCCGTCAGGTCCCCGCGGCCGCCGCCGATCCAGTAAACCTCCCCAATCCCGGCCGTCTCCCGATTCGAAAGCGTCGTGGCTTTCCAGTCGCGACCGCGCGTCTTTTCACTCACGTCCGAACTGTCCGCTATCCGTGGCGGGAGGCTGATGAAAAGCAGACTGCGAAGACTGTTCCTGTTCTTCGTCTTGGGGCTTGGTGCGCTCCACGGCGTTACTATGGACCCTGAAAAGATCGAACAACTTCTGAATACCATGAACCAAACGCGAATCGAGATGGCGATTCAAGGAGAGAACGACGAGGATAAATCCAAGCAATCAGGACCCTAAAAGGTAGGTGTTTCTCAACTCCGCTTCGGCTCGGTATGATGGCTTCGATGGCCGTCCCCAACGAAGTCGATATCCGCCTGCGCCGTGTAGAGAGCCGGCAGAACGCGCTGGTCAAAGACCTGCGTAAGGCTTTCTCTCACGGCCAGCCGACCGAGCAGGGCTTCATCGCCATCGAAGGGCTGCGCATCTTGGAGGAAGCCATTCGCAGCGGCTTGCGGTTTCAGGCCCTGTTCTTCAGCGAAAGCGCGCGTGCTCAAGCTGCCCGCCTGCAACCGCAGGTTTCCAGTCACACGGAAATGCTGCTGCTGCCCGACAACGTCTTTTCGAGCGCCGTAAGCACAGAGACTCCGCAAGGCGTGGCTGCGCTGGTCAAGCCGAAGCCGGCCAAACTCGACGATCTGCTTGAGGCGGTAAGCGACGACTTTCTTCTTGCCGGCGTTGGCGGCATTCAAGACCCCGGTAACCTTGGCACCATCATCCGCTCGGCGGAAGCGTTTGGCGCACGGGGTGTTCTCTTGGGCGAAAAGACGGTGAGCTGCTGGAACGCGAAGGCTGTCCGCGCGTCTGCAGGCTCGGTCTTCCGCGAGCCCCTGGTGCGAGTGGCGCTGAGTGAAGCGATTGCGCTCCTGAAACAACGCCGCGTGCGTGTAGTAGCGAGTTCGTCACACAAAGGCAAGCCGGTTCAAGAAGTCGACCTTGCGGGGCCTCTCGCCTTGCTGGTCGGAAACGAAGGTGCCGGTTTACCTCCAGAAGTCCTGTCGCAAGCCGATGATCTGGCCAGGATTCCCCACTCGCCAAGAGTGGAATCGCTGAACGCAGGGATTGCGGCGAGCATCCTGCTGTATGAAGTGGCACGACAAAGACAGAAACCTAACCACTGATCAACACGGATGACACTGATCAATCTTATAAGGCCCTGATCTAATCAGTGCTATCAGTGTTTATCAGTGGTAAGGTTTTGTTCGTGAGCTTGTTTCAGCCGCTTCCGGAACCGCAGACCGACAAGGGCGCTCGCCCTCTGGCCGACCGCATGCGTCCGCGGACGCTGGAGGAATTTGCCGGACAGGAGCACATTCTCGCTCCGGGCAAGCCGCTGCGGTTGCAGATTGAGCGCGACGATCCCGGCTCCATCATCTTCTGGGGACCACCGGGCTCGGGGAAGACCACGCTGGCCAGGATCATTGCGCACGTGACTAAGGCGGAGTTCATTCAGTTCTCGGCAGTGCTCTCGGGAATCAAAGAGATCAAACAGGTCATGGCCGACGCGGAGAAAGCACGCCAGTACGGCACGCGAACGACTTTGTTCGTTGACGAGATCCACCGTTTCAACCGCGCCCAACAAGACGCATTCCTGCCTCATGTGGAGCACGGCAATATTCGGCTGATTGGCGCCACCACGGAGAACCCGTCGTTTGAGATTAACGGAGCGCTGCTTTCGCGCTGCCGCGTCTACATCCTCAAGCCGTTGACGGAAGAACAGATCGTCGGCCTTCTGCGGCGGGCGCTCCAGGATAGCGAGCGAGGACTGGGCAACCTGCAAGTACGCGCGTCTGACGAGCTCTTGCAGCAGATCGCTGTGTACTCGAGCGGGGATGCTCGCGTGGCTTATAACGTGCTTGAAGTGGCGGCGGCAACGGCCGGCGAACAGGGAGAAATCACCGACGCCATCGTCAAAGACACGTTACAGAAGAAAATCCTCCTCTACGACAAATCGGGCGAAGAGCATTACAACTTGATCTCGGCGCTGCATAAGTCGGTGCGCAATAGCGACGTCGATGCGTCGCTTTACTGGCTGGCGCGCATGTTGGAATCGGGGGAAGATCCGCTTTACATTGCGCGCCGCGTGGTGCGCATGGCTTCAGAAGATATCGGCCTGGCTGCGCCGGAAGCGCTCAACCTGTGCTTGTCGGCCAAAGATGCTATCGATTTTCTGGGCCTGCCGGAAGGCAACTTAGCCCTGGCTCAGGCGGTAGCGTATCTGGCACTGGCGCCCAAATCCAACGCGCTCTACACAGCCTATGGCGCAGTCCTCGAAGATGTGGAGCACACCGCGGCTGAACCGGTGCCGTTACACATACGCAATGCGGTAACAGCGCTGATGAAAAAGGTTGGATACGGCAAAGGCTACCAGTACGCGCACGATTTGGAAGAAAAAGTCGCCGACATGGAGTGCCTTCCTGACAACCTGCGCGGCCGCCGATACTACCATCCCACCAACGAGGGCCGCGAGAAGCTGCTGGCGGAACGCTTGGAAGAGATCCGGAGCTTACGCGAGAAAGCCCGGGAAAACCCTCCAACCACAAAGGACACGAAGGAGCACAAAGGAAAGAGCGGGACTTAGCTTCCGATCCGGCTGCCGGTTCGATTCTGCTCGTTTCAGGTTATACTCTGATCGGTACAAGCTCCTTTTGCGTGATGTGGCGGGCGCCAACTCATTGCAAAGGAGAAATACCATGCAATTCCAATTCGAAGATCAGCCAACGTTCGTCCGCACCAGCAAGCGCCGGCGTGGGTTTCAACTCTGAACGCATGTGAAACACGGCTTTCAGGGCCGTCCAAGGCGGCGTTAAGGAACTCGTCGAGAAGCTTGGAAGAAACGATCTGTGCCCATGCGGCTCGGGACGTAAATTTCAAGAAATGCTGCCTCAAGTTCGGGCGCTATGACGGCGCTAGACGAAATTACTACAACAGGTAGGTAAGTCCAGGGCGTCGGCTTAAGCCGACGCCTGCTTGTTTACCCAATCTTCGTTATCGCCGGACGCTCAGGAAAAACGCCGGCGGTGCTCCTTCAGAATGCAGCGATCCATGACCACAAAGATGCCTGCTTGGCGGGCTTTCTCGGCAGCCGCCTCATGCACCACGCCCTCCTGCATCCAGATGGCCGGGACCTTGAGGCGGATGGCTTCGTCCACGACTTCAGGAACAAATTCGGAGCGGCGAAAGATATCCACGATGTCGATTTTTTCGTTGATCTCAGATAGCGAGGCAACGGCTTTCTCGCCCAACGCGCCGTTGATCGATGGGTTCACCGGAATGATGCGGTAGCCGTTGCTCTGCATGTAGGCAGAAACGCCATGGCTGGGTCGAAGGGGGCTGTTGGACAACCCGACGACGGCGATGGTCTTGGCCGTCCCGAGGAGTTTGCCGATCTCATCGGCCGAGGTAGAGTTCACGTGGACCTCCGGACACATTCAGCATTGTAAGGGAAATCCCAGGGTAGGCGAGCGTGATGCCGGTCACGTCTTGCGTTTGCCTTCCTTGGCAGGCCCGGACTTTTCCCGATAGAGCTTGAACGCCACCTGGCGGATCGTGTCGGGAACGCTCTTGTTGTTCCGCAAGGTCTTCAGGTCGTAGATCATCAGGTTTTTGACCAGAGTGAGTGAGAGATCCAGAGGACATTTTGGATTGTTCACCAAATTGCGACCCACGTTGTAGTTCTTCATGAACCGGCGAGTGCGGGCGATCTCGCGCAGTACGTTTTCGTGGACGTTTTTGGCGGAAGCAAAGGTTTCCACTTCAGGGTCGGTCAATTTGGGGGACGCCAACACCGCGTTTTGCACCACTCTGGCGCCATCGCGTATCAGAATCATCCGCTCGTCCCTGCCACCCATGAAAGCCGCTTTCACGCGCTCCGCGGCATTCATGTTGGCAATCCTCTGCAATACAGTGAGCTTCTTTTCGTCTTCGCGAGCAGCCTTAGCTCTAGTCGCGCTGCCCATGGCGGCTGCGGCCATAGCCGCCGAAGCATCCACCGCGGCCCCTTCCGCTGCGGGCTGAGGTTCGGCTTGGCTTTCCTCCTCCTCGCCGCCGACAATCGCAAAGGCTTTGCCTTCTTCGGCGGCGATGTCGTTGGCATTTTTCTGATGCCAAGCTTGGTGTGCAGCCTCCGCTTCCCCATCCTCCTGAGTGGTCGCCCCTGGTTCCGTCGCGGGCGGCTCGTGGACGGGAGCGACGTAAGCCGTACGCAACTCATCGATTTCGTCCGCGGTGAACCCAGGGTTTTCAGTCATGGCCTCGGCGACTGCCGGTGAATTGCGCGCTCTCGGACTGGCCAGAAGCAGTGCAACCAGCTCGCGGCTGCCGCTGGCGGCAGCCTCCATGAGCAGGCTCTCCGGGATTGCCGGGTTCTCGATCAGCGTCGGCATCAGCGCGGGACGGCGGTTGGTCTCCATCCAGTAGTAACCGATCACCTCCGGCGGCGCGGCCGGATCGGCCACCACTTTCTTCGTCGCCTCCAGGTCCCACGACGCCAGGGTCATTCTGGCTTCCTGACCGAAGATAGGGTTCTGCGTAAGATACACCATGACCTCAAGCATCTCCGCGGGAGGTAGCGGCAACGCTCCCTTGGCCGCGATGCGCATCACGGTTGCGGGCACGGCATTGCTCTTGATCTGGTCAAGGATGGTAGACATGAGTTCGATTACTTTTCATTTCTTCGCGCCAACAGATATGCCCGGATGAACGGCCGCAGATCGCCGTCCACAACGCGATCCACGTCGCCGACCTCCGTCTTGGTGCGATGGTCTTTCACCAGCCTATACGGATGCAACACATAAGAACGTATTTGCGAGCCAAAATCAATATCCAGCTTGGAGTCCTCAAGCTTCTGCGTAGCCGCGCGCTTTTTCTCCAGTTCGTATTCGTAGAGCTTGGAGCGCAGGATCTTCATCGCCTTCTCGCGGTTCTTGTGCTGCGAGCGCTCATTCTGGCAAGCCACCACAATGCCGGTGGGAAAGTGCGTGATACGCACCGCTGAGTCCGTTGTGTTCACGTGTTGGCCGCCTTTGCCGCCCGAGCGGTAGGTGTCTACGCGGACTTCTTCCGGCTTGATCTCAATCTGAATCGAATCGTCAATCTCCGGCGAGACAAACACGCTGGCGAACGAAGTATGCCGCCGGCTTTGCTGATCAAAGGGCGAGATGCGCACCAGGCGATGGACGCCGATTTCGCTGGTGAGCAAGCCGTAGGCGTAGTCCCCGTTCACCGTGAATGTGGCCGACTTGATGCCGGCCTCTTCCGCCGGCTGGTACTCGATCATCTCTGTCGCAAAGCCCTGCCGCTCCGCCCAGCGCAGGTACATGCGCAAGAGCATGTCTGCCCAGTCTTGCGACTCCGTGCCGCCCGCGCCCGGATGAATGGTCACGATGGCATTGCGGGCATCGTGCTCGCCGGACAGCAGAGTTTCCGTCTCCAGTCTCTCCGCCAGCTCCCTCAGGCCGTCGATCTCTTTCTTGAGATCGTCGGCTACGGCTTCGCCTTCGCGGGCCAAGTCGAAGTACGCGGCAATGTCGCCGGCGCGGCGGGACAGATCATCGTCCTTGGAAAGCTCGCTTTCCAGGCGGCGGCGCTGACGGTTCAGTTGCTGCGAGCGTCCCTGGTCTGACCACACTGCGGGATCGGCAAGCTGCTTTTCTATTTCACTGAGCTGAACGCGGAGGGTGGGCGCGTCAAAGATAGCTCCGCAGGTCCGCAACTTTGTCGCGGATGGCGGCGTATTCGCGTTCTAGTTCTTCCACCATAAGTCACTCTAGGTCGTCGGAGCTTCAATCATGGTACGGGCCTTGAAACGCCAGCGCACAATGATCGCTAGTATTGAGATTACCACACATATCCAGGCGAACACGTCGCCAAACCGGGTGTAAAAGGTAACTTCGTTTTCCACATTGAACGGCGCCACTAGGGCGGTGCGGACGTTGCGCGGCGCTTGCGTGACGACACGTCCGTCAGGATCGACCGAGGCCGTGATCCCGCTGTTGGTCGAGATCAGCACCCAGCGATGGTTCTCGATCGCGCGCATCCTCCCCATTTGCAAGTGATGGAACGGCGCGCCGGTATTGCCGAACCAGCCGTCATCAGAGATATTGATGAGCACCTGGGCTCCGTTGGCGGCAAATTGACGTACTTCGCTGGGATAGATCGACTCGTAACAAATGAAGACTCCGATCTTGGCGCCGTTTAAATCAAAGACAAAGCGCTCCGTGCCACGAGAAAAATCGCCGACCTCACGCGTGAGCTTGCTGGCAAAAAACAATAGATCGCGCATCGGCACGTACTCGCCGAAAGGCACGAGATGTATTTTGTCGTAGCGGCCCAAAGGGCGGCCGCTAGGGTCCACCACCAGCGCGGAGTTGTACATGGGCGCAGGGGAACCCGGGGGCTGGCCGCGCAGCTCCTGATCCAGCGTGGTACTACCGATCACCAAATAAGAGTTCGTGCTCCTTGCAATCTCGGCGAGCCAGGTCTGAAAGTTACGGTCGCCGACAATGAAAGGCGCCGGGGATTCCGGCCACACGATCAGCCCCGGGCTACCCGGCGGGTGCGGCGGCAAAGCGTTCATGCTCAATTGCGCCAGCTCTCTGAGGGTCTGGTCAGCGTAGTCCTGGGTCCAGGGAGCATCGAGCACTGGTGCGTTGTGTTGGAGCAGTACTGCTTCGCGGGCTGCTGGAGCGGGAGCCGGCCGGGCCAGCACGCCGATCTGCAACGCGATGGCGGCGGTCAATGCCGTCAGCAGCAGGTTGCGGCGCTGCTTGCCTCGCAACAGCATCGCGGCGACAAAGGCCGAATTCACCAGCATGATCGCAAAAGACAGTCCATAAACGCCGGTGAGTTGGGCAATCCGCGCGAAGGGAATGTTATCCGCCTGGCTGTTTCCGAGGGGCTCCCAGAAGACCGGGGTGGCGCGCTCCCGGAAAAACTCGATCGCCACCCAGAAGAACGGCGCCAGCATCAGGGGCCGCCGGTTCCCGAACGAAGAACGGCGCGCGAGCAGCACCACGAAAAAACCGAAAGCGCCATGATGCAGGCCCATAACCAGGCAGAAAGCCAGTGTGATGAGCACGGACGAAAAAGCGTCCACGTGGCCGTAGCCGTGCATCACCGGATAAACCCAGTAGCACATTCCCAGGTACCAGAGCACGCCGTTGAACCACCCGAGCAGGAAGCCCTGCCAGACCGTAAACGGGCGCAGAGTGCGGCCTTCAGAATCCACCAATTCGCCGGCACCGCCTCGGCCACGCAGCAGGGCATAGAGCAGAGGGGCCAGCGCTACCCAACTCAGAAAATAAAAGGAAGTCTTAGGAAAAATGAGAATTTGGAGCCCACTGGACAACAGGGCCAGGAGCCAAGCTCGGACTGGAATGTTGCGCACCGGGAGGAATTCTAGCAAAGCCGCCGGTAGTGATGCAGTTTGATCGAGGGTCATGGGGCACCGGCACCCTCGGCCGGTGGATTTTTGCGTGTCTTTAAAGATCGCACCGCCGAAGCGGCTGTGCCACATGGGTTTTGACCAAGCCCGACCCAGTACCCAGCCGCCAAATCCTTTGCAGAAGGTCCTCCGAGAGGTCTACAATCGCCCTTGTATGGATGCACTCATGAGTGTGCTCGCCCCGATTCTGGTATGGATGTTTTTCATCGGCATGGTGGGCTCGGCCCTGGTGATTGTGATCAGCGCCGTCGAGGACTTTTACACAATCCTGGAGAAAGACTAGGCACATACAGACGCCGGGTTGAGACCAGCGCCCGAGCGCGAGTGATGAGGTCGCCATGACCGGCCGCTAGGGACGGCATGTGTGGCCTCTCTTTTTGCCATGGCATCAGGTTCCCAAAACTTTCCTCCGCAATCCAACCGGGTGCGTCTCGTGGTCGCTACCACGGTGATGCTCACTTTCATCTCTTACTGGCGGGCGGCCGCTGTGGTGCTGAACGACCTGGGCTCCTCAGCTTTC
>Ga0126379_10000252_pt1 | contig 28569 bp, 26 predicted proteins | sample PanSoiMetPlot_24_FD_92640 | JGI IMG/M metagenome (GOLD analysis project Ga0126379, IMG submission 92640) | Tropical forest soil microbial communities from Panama - MetaG Plot_24 | ecosystem: Environmental > Terrestrial > Soil > Tropical forest > Bulk soil | place: Panama | collected 2016-02-17
ATTCTGCGTGCCGTTGCCGAATCCTTTGCCCCAGAAACCACCGGAGCCCACGGCAATCTTGGACTGCAAAAGCTGATAGCCGGAACCCTTGGCGTCTTCTTCCGGGTGCAGGAAAGAGGTAATTCTCTCCCGCTGATACGGCTTGAGGATGCGCCTGCTGACGGGGGGGTAAAAGACCGCCCCGATGAGGAGAATCCCCGCTAGTGAAAAGATCGCTGCGTGTTGCCACTTCAGGCCCGCCAAAAACGCTCCTACTGCCACCATGGGCATCAGCACCAACGCTGTGCCTAGATCGGGCTGCTTGAGAATCAGGACCAGCGGAACTCCTACTATCAATCCTGCCTTGATGAGGTCCCGAAGCTCAAGCTCATCGGAGCGCACTTCCGCGAAGAAGCGCGCTAACATGATGATTATAACCAATTTGACCAATTCTGACACCTGAATGAGTTCCCCCACGGCGGGAATCTGGATCCAGCGCTTGGCGCCGAAATGCGTGTGACCGATGGCAAGGACGGCCACGAGGGCCGCAAGGCTCAAGAGATACAAGAGGGGAGCCTGGTCCAGAATGAGGTGATAGTCCACACGCGAAAGAGCGAACATCAAGAGAAAGCCAACAGCGAGCCAGCGAATCTGCTTCCAGTGCATGCCGGCGAGCGAACTGCCGTGTGTTGCGGAATAGATCTCGAGCACGCCAAGAGCGCAGATGGTGGTGAGAATAGCGAGCAGCCACCAGTCGTAATCGCGTGTTCCGGGTGCGTCTTTCATACGGGAAGTGGAAAGTTCAAAGTTAAAATTCTAAGGCCAGGGACCAAGCTTGCCCGCAAGAGTTGCTTTGTGATGAGGCGCATTGTGTAACAGGACCTCATAAGGTTTTCAGCGCTCTCGGTCCGCCACAGGCCGAGTGGTTGGAGATGAGTCCGTGTCTTCTGGTTTGAGGGCCGCGCGCGGCACGGCCACCTTCGTGGAACTACGGTTCGCTTGAGGTGTGGGCTGCTTGGTTTCAGCCGTGTACTGTCCTTGCGTCTTCTTGCTCTTCTTGTCGTAGTAGGCCTTGATGACTTCGCGAACGACCGGCCCGGCTGCCTCGCCTCCGTGCTTTCCGCTTTCCTGCACGAGCACGGAGACAACAATTTCGGGATTGCGGCGCGGGGCGTAGCCGACGAACCAGGCGTTGTCTTCGAACTTTTTCTGCTTGCCTACACGCGAGCGTGTGTCATAGCCAATTACCTGCGCTGTGCCGGATTTGCCGCTGAGTTCTATACCTGTAAGTCTTAGCGCGTCACCGGTACCGTGGGGTTCATTGACGACGCCATACATGGCGTCGGTAATTTCTTCGATGGTGTTCTCGGAGATGGGGACGCGTTCTTCCTTCACATTGGGCGCATCCTTCAACATGTGCGGCTGCATGAATACGCCGCCGGAGGCGATGCCACCAATCATGCGCGCCAACTGCAAGGGAGTGGTTGTGACGGCGCCCTGGCCCGTAGCCACAGAAATCACTTCGCCTTGATACCACTTGCGGTGCTGGACGCGCTCGACCCATCCCGGAGAGGGCATCAGGCCCGCTTCCTCGCTAGGAAGATCAATGCCCGTCTTGTGCCCAATGCCGAAGTGGCTCCCGTAATAGGCGAGGCGGTCTATTCCAAGACGCAAGCCGACATTGTAGAAGAACACGTCGCAGGACTGCAGAATGGCTTCATGCAGGTTGGTGACGCCATGGGCCTTTGGCCCCCTCTTGGCGTAAAAAACCCAGCAGTGATACTGCCGGCCAAAGAAGCTGGCGTAACCGGGACAGAAAGTCGTAAACCCCTGCGGGGGAACGTGATCTTCCAGCATCGCTGTGGCGGTCACAATCTTGAAAACGGAGCCTGGCGCGAGTTGGGCTTGAATGGCGCGATTTAGAAGAGGCTTGTGAGGATCTTCGTTCAGCTTTTTCCAGTTTTCCGCAGAGACGCGTACGGCAAAATCGTTCGGGTCCAAAGTCGGATGGCTGGCCATGGCTAAGACTTCGCCATTACGCGGATCGAGCGCAACGACAGCGCCCGGGCGGTCGCCGAGGGATTGCTCGGCAATTTGTTGCAAATCGTAATCAATGCTGAGCTGAATCTGTTTGCCGGGAATGGCTTCCTGAAGGGGAAGTTGTCCGACGTCCTTGCCAACGCTATTCACTATGACGCGGCGCTTGCCGTCCGTGCCCATCAGAGTGTCGTTGTACTGGCGTTCCAGGCCGAACTTGCCGGCTAAGTCGCCGGGGCGCAGCCTGCCGTTGCTGACCTCGATCTCGTGCTCACTGACTTCACCCACGTAGCCCACGGCGTGAGAGAGGAAGCCGTCGGGGAGATAACGACGCCGCGAGACGTAAATCATTTCGAGCTCGGGAATGTCGACCCGGTGTGACTCGATGAAACCGACGTCCGCTTGAGAAGCTTCCGGTTTGACGATGATGGGCTGGAATTTGGGTAAGTCTTTCGCGTTTTCGAGTTGGGTTTTCAAATCATCCGGGGAAATGCCCAGGCCGTCAGAAATGGCAGCGAGGTGCTTTTGGACTTGCACCATATCTTCGCGCAAGAGCAGGACGCTGAATGAGGGCCGGTTGTCAACGAGGACACGGCCATCGCGGTCGAGCATGCGGCCGCGCGGGGCGATGATGGGAATTTCGCGAACCCGGTTGCGCTCTGCGAGCGTTGCGTATTTGTCGGAATCAATGACCTGGAGTTTCCAGAAGCCCAGCAACAACACCCCGATCATGCCCACGATGATGTAGGAGGCGATGGCGAGCCGCGCCTGCGGCAAACGATTGTCGTTCCGAAACCAGTAAGACACCGAAAACCCCGCGCGCGAGAAGTCCCCACAGGACTGCATGTTTCGTCCAAGAACGCCGGACGCAGCTCGCGTCACGAAAAATCTACAGCGTGGGTTTCGAGTTTGGCTCCAGCTACCGCCGGAGTCAGGCTCAAAATTGTCCGTCGAAAATTTCCTCGGATCTGGGAAACGAAAAAATCTTCAGGAGCTCCCGAAAAAACGCCGGACTAAAGCTGCAAAAGGCAGCAGAGTCAAACCCAACCTACCACTTGCATGGGCGGGCCGCAAGCCGTCCGCGAGGACAGGTTCCAGATTTGCACTCAGGTGGTTAGAAGGATGCGGTTTAGACCGGGTTGCTCGGGGGGCGGGCACACGTTATTGTAGAAAATTCTCTTATGCCGCTCGAGACCACCATAGGAAACCCGATGCGACTGGCGCTGGTCGGCATGTCCGGTTCCGGGAAGACGTTCTGGACAAAGAAGTTAGCGGAAAAGGGCGCGCCGGCCGTCTTCTGCGATGACACGATCGAGCAACGCCTGGCTCCGCGGCTTGCTCCGGGCGGATACTGGGGGATCAACGGCGTGGCTGCGTGGATGGGCTGGCCGGACAGCGCGACCTACGCGGAGCGCGAAGCGGAATACCTGGCCGAAGAGAATCACACGCTTGACGAAGTGTTGCATGAGCTTGAAGAGAAGCCCGAGAAATCCTTGGTCCTGGACACGACCGGCAGCGTGATTTACGCAGGAAATCATTTGCTGATGCGTTTGCGGCGGCAAATGACGATTGTGTATTTGGCGGCGACTGAACAAGAGCGGCAACTGCTGATCGAAAGATATTTGAACGATCCGAAGCCAGTTTTGTGGCGCGGAGCGTTTCAGGCGAAGAGCGGAGAAACACCAAGAGAAACGGTGAGGCGCTGCTATCCGGCGTTGATTGAAGCGCGGCGGAGAAGCTACGAAGCGCTGGCGCACTGCACGCTGCAGGTTGGCGAATTGCGAAAGACTCTCGATGCGGAGCAGTTCTTGGAGAAGGTACGAAAGCAAATGAAATGAGAACAGTGAGCCGAGATCGGAGATCGCAAGGCAGAAGACTGAGCTTTGCGAGGTCGCTTTGCGATTCTGATCCCGGGGTCTCTGATCTCTGATCTTGGATCACTCAACATGAGATATCGGAGTACCTCACATCAGGCGTCGCCGACCTCTCTGCGAGGCGCGGTGCTGCGCGGGTTGGCGCCGGACGGCGGGCTCTACATGCCCGTAGAGATTGCGCGCCACTCACCGGAAGAACTTGAAGAATTCCGGAAGCTGCCGTTTACCGAAGTTTGTTTTCGCGTGGTGAAGCCGTTCGCCACGCCGGACGTGCCGGAAGAAGTTCTATGGCAGATCGTGAGCGAGGCTGTCAATTTTCCAGTGAAGCTGGTCTCGCTTTCGCCCGGGCTGCACATTCTGGAGCTGTTTCACGGGCCGACGCTGGCGTTCAAGGATTTTGGCGCGCGATTCATGGCGCGGCTGATGGGTTATTTTGTGCGTGGCGAATCGCGGCCGCTAACGGTGCTGGCGGCGACTTCGGGAGACACGGGGAGCGCTGTGGCACACGGATTTTTGGGCGTGCCGGGAATTCGAGTAGTGATTCTGTATCCTTCGAAGCGCATTAGCGAGGCGCAAGAAAAACAGTTCACCACGCTGGGTGAAAACATCACGGCCCTGGAAGTGGCGGGCACGTTCGACGATTGCCAGCGGCTGGTGAAGGAAGCGTTTTCGGATGTGGAGCTGAACAAAACTGCGTTTCTCACTTCGGCGAACTCCATCAACATTGGGCGTTTGTTGCCGCAAATGTTTTATCACCTGGCGGCTTACCGGCAGTTGCCGGTGGCGTCGGTGCCGCTGATTGTCTCTGTGCCCAGCGGGAACTTCGGAAACTTGACAGCGGGAATTTTTGCGAAGCGCATCGGGTTGCCCGTGGCGAAGTTTATCGCTGCAACAAACATGAATGACGTAGTGCCGCAATATTTAGCGAGCGGAAAGTTCTGTCCGCGGGCGGCAACGGCCACGTATTCGAATGCTATGGACGTGGGCAATCCCAACAATTTTCCGCGGCTGCTGGACTTGTGCCGGGGTCGGCTCGAATACGTGCAACGAGAAATCTGGGGCCGTGCGGCGACGGATGAACAAACACTGTGCGAAATGAAGAAGGTTCACGAACGTTTCGGGTATCTTCCGGACCCACACACGGCCGTCGGCCTTTTTTGCTGGGAAGCGTACAAGATGGAACACGCCGAGCCTGCACAAGGATTGGTCTTGGCGACGGCGCATCCCGCGAAATTCGCCGATGTGGTAAGGAAAGCGACCGGCAGCGCACCGCCTTTACCGGATCGGCTCGCTGGGTATTTGAAACGGGAGAAGCTGTCGCTACAGATTTCGAGCAAGTACGAAGACTTCAGACAATACCTACTGACTCGCTAATTCCCTCAAGACGGGCGGCGGAGGCGGTCGAGGAGAAGGAATAGCAAGACGGCAATGAGGCCGTTGAGAAGTGCGGCACCGAACAAGTGCAGGCTGAACCAGGATTCCGGCTGCCCGAGCAAGATGCGGCGCGTCAGCGCGACCACCGCTTGATGGAGGATGAAAAAGCCCGCGGTGAGCGCGTACCGCGCTGCGGGGTGTTCGGTGTCCAAACGCGCGCCGATGGAAGAAGCGAGATATCCGATGATGGTCTTGGCAATTCCGTACAGCCCCAGGGGGACCGTGGGCGTGAGGCTGTCTTGCATCAGCCCAATGACGGTTCCCAAGAGCAGCCCGGTCGAGGGATTCCGCCGGCTAAGCCCAAAATAGATTGTCACCAGCAGGGGCAAATCGAGGAGCGCCGCGCGGGTAAAGTGCAGGGGGAACCACGCCTGAATCACCAGCGCGAAGAGCGCGCTGAGCACAATCGCCCCAGTGCGAAAGTTATGCACCTCAATGTGGGACTCGCCGATGCGCAGATCAAATGCTCCGTTCATGGGTTGGATTCCTGAGGATGAGCAGAATTGGCGGCAGCCGGCGCGGGAGGTTGCCCTTCTGTGGAATCGCCTTGCTTCAAGGGGTGAAGCGTCAGAAGCACCAATACTTCTTCCAACCTTTCGAGGTTGGCGGAGGGCTTGATGCGAATTTGCTTGAACGGATTACCGGGCTTGATTTGTGTGATGGTTCCGACCGGCAGATCGCGCGGGAAAATGCGGTCCATGCCGCTGGTCACCACGCGCGCGCCCACGCTCACGTCGTCATCGTTCGGAACATACTTCATGGTGATGAGCGGTTCTCCGACGCCGCCCACCGGGCTCTGGATGCGCGAATCGGCGAGAATCGCGTCGACGCCACTCTCTTTATCCGTGAGCAGGAGGACTTGAGCGGTGTTGGGATAGGTTTCAATCACTTTTCCCACCACGCCGTCGGGCGTGATGACACCCATGTCTTTCCGGATGCCGTCGTGTTCGCCGCGGTCAAGCACAATGGTCTGGCTGGCCGGACCCGCGCTTCCGCCAATGACGCGCGCGGCGACCATGGGTACGTCCGCTTGCGATTGCCGGAAATGCAGCAAAGCGGCAAGCCGGTCGGCTTCGGCAGCTTTTCCTTCCAGCTGAGCCAGCCGAAGTTTCAGCGCATCATTCTCGCGGCGCAGGTCGTCATTGTCCTTCTTCGTGCCTCGCAACGCGAAGTAGTTGCGCCAGGTATTGCGAAACGAACCGAATACATAGGAGCCCACGCGCTCCAAGGGTGAAACCGCTCCAACCGTCCATGTGCGAATCAGGCGGCCCTGGGAATCGCGTTTGATCTGCACGGCGAGAAGGAGAACCTGGAGGAGGATGACTCCCGCGAGCAGAACCAGCGACTTGTGACGAGAGGGGATGGCAGCCATAAAGAATCCAAAACTAGAAAAGCGAAAATGGAAACTGGAAACCCTTCACTCTCAGCTTAGATGCAAATCGCATAGAATTCGCAGTCCGCAATTCGCCAAGTTCGGTGGCTAAAACAAAGGACTCCAGCTTCGGCGAGTGTCTGCTGGGAAGAAATTCTCGCGCCAGCGCCCCCAAGAATCCCAACGTTTGCGACAACCAAACGCAGTTGCATGATCCATCAGTCGATGCAGACCATGCGCAGCAACTTGAAATCACTAAGCATTTTTCCTGTTCCGAGCACCACGGACGCAAGCGGGTCATCGGCGATAGAAACGGGTAGGCCGGTCTCTTCGCGGATGCGCTTGTCGAGATTCTTCAAAAGCGCGCCGCCGCCGGTAAGCACGATGCCGCGGTCGCTGATGTCCGCGGAAAGCTCGGGGGGAGTACGTTCGAGCGCGACGCGCACAGCGTTCAAAATCGTAGCCACGCATTCAGTTAACGCCTCGCGGATTTCACTGTCGTCAATCGTGACGGTGCGGGGCACGCCTTCAATGAGGTTGCGGCCTTTTACTTCCATGGTGAGCGGCTTCTCTAGAGGATATGCTGAACCAATCTCCATCTTTATTTGTTCCGCGGTGCGCTCGCCAACCAGCAGGTTGTACTTGCGCTTCAAGTACTGCATGACGGCTTCGTCCATCTCGTTGCCGGCTACGCGGACGGAACGCGAGTACACGATGCCGCTCATGGAAATGACCGCGATGTCCGTGGTGCCGCCGCCGATGTCCACAACCATGTTGCCGGAGGGCTCTTCAATCGGCAGGCCTGCGCCAATCGCCGCGGCCATGGCCTGTTCCACGAGGTAAACCTCACTGGCGCGCGCGCGATATGCGGAGTCCTGCACGGCGCGCTTTTCCACGGGGGTGATTTCGCTGGGCACGCCGATGACGATTCGCGGATGCACCAGCACGCGGCGGTTGTGCGCCTTCTGAATGAAATACGTAAGCATTTTTTCGGTGACTTTGAAGTCCGCAATGACGCCGTCTTTCATTGGCTTGATGGCGACAACGTTCCCGGGAGTGCGGCCGAGCATTTCCTTGGCTTCGCGCCCTACCGCGACGACTTCGCCACTAGACTTGTTGATGGCCACGATGGAAGGCTCATTCACTACGATGCCTTTGCCGTGCGAGAACACCAGAGTGTTCGCGGTGCCCAGATCGATGGCGAGGTCGGAAGAAAACAGACTGAACACCGACCTCATGTTGTAACCGTTCTTATTCATTCCCTACATCCCCCCGCGGAGAAAGACTCTCCGCCGTCCGGCAGGCAAAGCGCTGAGGGCTGCGCGATCAGCCTTCCTTGCTTATTGTCTCCGGGCACCATGACCGGCGCAAAGCGCCAGGGTCTGTCGTTCGGAATTCTTACTTCGGCACGACGATGGAAACCTGCGCATGCCCCGTTCCGCCACGGCGGTTCTGCCCAATCACCACAATAGTATGCTGTCCCGGCTCAAGAGGTTGCGTGAAATGACGGAAGGTGCCGTCGGGCGCAATATTGGGAACCGGCTGCCCGTTGACAATCAGCGCCGCCCCCGGCTCGGTCTTCCCGATAATCTCCGCCACGTGTCCGACAATCCTGGTGTCGGTGATCTCCAGGACCATGTCCTGGGACTTGCCTTGAGCCACCAGCGAGAACCTGAAAATTTCGCTGACTTCGCTCGACTGTTTCTTGGCGTCGGTGGCCATCACGTTCCAGAAGTAATCGCCCGCGTCGAGACCAGAAATGTCCAAGCTCGTCCCAATGACTTTCCTGTCGAACACGGTTCTTGTGAACATCGCGGTGGTGCTGACTCTTAGAGTATAGGACACCGCATTGGGAACCGGCTTCCATTCAAAGTGTACTGTAGCACTCCTCGGATTTTCCGCGATAACGGGAGCGAGGTTCAGCGGTTCAACCAGATCCGGCGGGGCCAGCACGGTGGACCTTTGGATGGAGCCGGAATTTGGAATGGTGGCCTTCTCATATTGTGCAAGGTCGATTCTTTCCACCCCGCGCTGTACTTGAGCACTGCCGCGGGAAACCATGACTTCGCTTTCCTTTTTCTCCGGGTCAAACTTTACCCCCACGCGGCTGTTGGAATGCAATTGCGTGGTGGCATCTTCCGCCTTCACCGCGGCCTGGGAGTCCGGCGACCTTAACATAGGTGTTGCCAGATCGACAGCGCCTGTTTGGATGCTTACGCTGACACTGGTTGGCCGGTTATTGTCGGTGTTATTTTCCTCTACGGTAATCAGGGTGTCCGGCTTGATGGTGTAAGACGTTCCGTCGGCAAAGGAAATGCGCGCGTCGCTGTCGGAGCCGGTACGAACTAAGTCTCCCTTGTCCAGCGAAGTGCTCAACGTGGCGTCCACCCATTGCACAGAGTTGACTTTCTTGACCTGAACGTGACCGTCAAGATTTACGAATTTCGCGCGCTTCTGATCTGCGTTGACGGGATCAGCGTCGGGATTGCTCACGGTCCTGTCGATTCTATTGATGACCGCGGTGTAGAGACCCGGCTTCACAATGTAGATTCCGCCGAAAATAACGGCTAAGCCGAGCATCACGTACAGAATCACGGTCTTATAGGTGACCGTGGTCCAATACACTTCAACGCGCGGAACCCTCTGGTGCTGGGAGTGTCTCGGATCCATGGGGGAATGTATTGTCACGGATTCAAATCTCTCGCAGAACCTCAAATTTTGAATGTAGCACAGCACGCTTTGCTCTCTTGAAACGGCGCGGCTGGTCCGTACTCAAACAGCAAATAGCACCCAGGAAAGCCGTCAGGCTGGACGTTGGACCCATAGGGGCCTGTACTGGAGGACAGGTCCGCGCCGGGCCCCACGGCCTCACTTTTTTGGTCTGACGAAAAAGCGCTGCTTATCCATGGAGGCGGGCACGGCGACATCGAAAAAACCGACCATCATTTCGTCGTAGGTTTGTTCTCCCCAGCGCACTTCCGTCTTAGGGTCCGGATTGTGTGGGTTCTTTGCGGAATTGTCGTACCACGCCACGGCTTGCAATTCTGTCCCGGCTTTCAAAAAACGCGGTTGCGTCAGCCGGTACCTCATCTGCCAGTGAAAGTGGTAATTCACGCGAAGCAGCGGCTCGATTTCATAAGGAGGCTTGGCATCCGAACCATGGTTCCTGTTTTCGTGGATGATGTTGTATTCGAAGCGCTTTCCCCGCAAGTGCATGTGCGGCATAAAGCTCAGCACCGTGGCATCGTTCGGCAGAGTGCCGCGGGCCTCCACGCGAAATTCGGGGTCGCCCGGCGGGATTACGAAGTGGTCATTCGTGAGTTGCAGCGTCACCGCGCGCTTTGCGGGCGGCTGTTTTGAAAACATCAGTCCGATGGCGGTTTGATCGGAAGCTGCGCGGCCGTTGGTGGTGTAGTGCATTTGAAGGACGAGGTCAGAGCCGGCGGGAATGAATTTGGCCATATCCGCGGGCCATTCGTCCGGAGAACTGCCGGGCGCGTAAACGAGCAGGATGTCGCTGTCCGTCCAAAGGGCACTGCGGCTGGCGTCGGGAGCAGCCAGGGTCCCGGCGGTAAAGGGAATCCCCACGGGGGCGTGACGCAGCCAATTGGAGTCCGGCGTGCGTATATACACGACCGCGTGATGGACGTTCGAGCGCAATCGGGGAAGGACTTCCGCCATCTGCACCCAGCGATCCTCGGCGAAACGTGTGGGCACAATTTCATAGGTGTACTCGATGTCGCCGGTTGCCGGCAGCGGCACGGCCTTCGGCATGGTTAGAATTCGGTCTGGATTTGGAATACTCCAGGCTCCAGCCCACGCGCGAGATGACGGCGCATCTTTTTTATCGCCCGCCGGAGTGCCTGCTTGCGACCATGCCGCGAGTGTGGCGATTTCTGTTGCGCTGAGAGACGGATCATTCGCAAATTTCCCGACCGCCGGATCGGCAAACCACGGCGGCATCGATCCAGCTTCCACCGCTTGGCGAATCGCTGTGCCGAACGGCCGCGTTTGTTCGTAGGTTTCGAACGCCATGGGCGCGATCGAGCCCTCGCGGTGGCAACTCTGGCAGTGCCGCTGCAGGATGGGAAGAATGTCGCGATAGAAAGTGGCCGGCGGTCGCCTGGCCGCATCTTGTTTGTCAGAACGATTGGGCAAATGCGGCAAAGCTGTGAGCGCAGAAATGGCGCACAGCATCACGGCTGGCTTCAGAGGAAAAGGCATGACCGGTCGCTTGATCGCGGCGCAAGCTTTGTGCAACCGCGGCGTCACCAGTCTACTATTTCAGCGACTCAGCGGCAGGTTTCCGTTCGTGGAACAGGAAACAAACATCCTCCGGGCACGCCCAAATCGTAAACCTTGGACTACAAACGAGTGTTTGGGCTCGGCCCGGAAGGGTGCGCGCAAGTGGCGTACCCGCTCGGAAATTGACCGGGTTTTTTGGCGGAAAACGCGAGCCGCGTCACAGTCCGATTGCATTTGAGACCCACTCGGCGATCTCTTATAATGCTAAGTTTGGCTGAGGACTTGGGGGAATGACCGGATGGCGGGAAGCGCAAATAATCAAAAACTCGGATACCGCATCTTTTTGGGGATAGCGGTTCTGATTTTAGGCGGCAGCATGCTGCTCTACCTTGTTCCTCAGGGGCCAGCCACGGGTGGCGGTGGGCTCTCTTCTGACACGGTCGCCAAAATCGGGGACGAGACGGTTACCACCCAGGACATCCAGCAGCAGCTCAGCCAAATTGAGCGCAGCAATCAGGTGCCTTCGCAATTGAGGGGGTTCTACGCACAGCAGATCCTTCAGCAACTCGTGTTTCAAAGAGAACTTGAGTACGAAGCCAAGCGCCTCGGAATTACGGTTTCCGACCAAGAGCGCGCCGACCGCATAAAGTTGTATCTGCCGATGGCTTTCAATGGAGGCACGTTCATTGGAATGGATCAGTACACGGCGCTCGTCCAGCAGCGCTTCCAGCTTCCCGTGGCTACGTTTGAAGAGCTGATCCGGCAGGGCCTGCTGGAGGAAAAATTCCGAAAGCTGGTCACCGATGGGATCAGCGTGGGGCCCGCGGAACTCCAGGATGGATACCGCTACAAAAACGAAAAGGTGAAGCTCGACTACGCCCTCATCAAGCCGGAGGATCTGGAAGTCAAGATCACGCCGACGGACGCGGAAATCAAAGCGGAGTACGAGAAAAACAGGCCCAGATACCTGGTGCCGGAGCGACGATCCGTGCGTTATGCACTTCTGGATGTCAACCACCTTCGCCAAACCCTTCAAATTCCCGAAGAAACGCTCAAGAAGCAGTATCAGGCCAACATTCAGCAGTACCAGGTGCCCAACCAAGTTCACGTCCAGCACATTCTCTTCAAGACGGTTGGGCAAACGGACGCGCTCGTCGAGGAAACAAGGAAGAAGGCAGACGATGTCCTCAAGCAGGCCAAAAAGGGCGCGAAGTTTGACGAGTTGGCGAAAAAGTACTCAGAAGACCCGGGGTCCAAGGACAAGGGCGGAGACTTGGGCTGGATTCGAGAGGGACAAACGGTTCCTGAATTCGAAAAGAGCGCTTTTTCTATGGCCCCCGGGCAAATTTCCGACCTGGTGAAGACGCAATACGGCTTTCACATCATCAAAGTTTTAGAAAAACAGACCGCTCATACGAAGCCGTTTGAAGAGGTGAAAGACTCCATTCGAACGCCACTTCTTCTGACCGAAGCGGACAAGCAAGCCGGGGATACGGCGAACCAGCTTTCGGCTGCCATCCGCCGCTCCAGCAAGATTTCCTTGGACGACTTGGCCAACCAATATCACCTCACGGTTGGACAAACGCGGCCGGTGAGTGCCTCGGACGCGATTCTCGAGCTCGGCAACTCCCAGGACGTTAAGGATGAGATCTTCCGTTTGCGCCCCGGCGACTTGAGCCTGCCCATCCGCAACGATCGCGGTTACGTGATCCTCTCGGTCAAGGAAGTCTCCAACGCGCACCAGGGCACTCTCGAGGAGGTACGCGACCGCGTGGTTGCAGACCTGAAGAAGGAACAGGCCGTCCTGCAGGCGAAAAGCAAGGCCGACGAATTGGTGAAGCGCGTCAAAGCGGGTGAAAAGTTCGATGTCGCTGCCAGAGCGCTGGGCCTGGATCCGAAAACGAGCGATTCCATCTCGCGGGATGGCTCGATTCCCGGCGCCGCCAGCGGGAAGCAGCTTGGCGCGGCCTTCAATCTGAAGCAAGGCGACCTTGGCATCCCGCTGAGCCTTGGACAAAACTGGCTGGTTTACCGTGTTGCCGAGAAAGTGGAAGCCGATCCGGCCAATTTTGAGGCGCAGAAGAAGCAATTGACAGACGAATTGCTGCAATCCAAGCGCGACGTGGCCTTTGAAGCCTTCCGTTCAGCTCTGTCCGAGCGGCTCCGGAAGGAAGGCAAGCTGAAAATGATGCCCGAAAAGCTGAAGAGTTTTGGAAGTCTCACCTAGCCTAACTTACACACAATAAATAGGTTATTTGATTTAACACAGCCCCTTGCCTTTCTCCGCACACCTCGCTACCCTATTTGTGTCTCCAAGCGAGTTCGGTTTTAACATTAGTTGTCTCGGATCCAGGTTTTCTCGACCACATTGGAATTCCTAAATGGCTATCAGAGTCAACCAGCCATGACTCCTGAGATCGGTGAAACTTCGATGCCTACTCGAATGATCTCCTCGCGCAACGAATATCGCTGCAGTATCGAACGCAATCAGTCGGGCAAGTATTGCGTGCGGCTCCGGGTGTATTACCCCCGGCATGCTTGGTCGCTCAACGTGTACTTCCTGGCTTCGTCTTTCGACCGCGCCATGAAAAGGCTGGAAGAAGCTTTGGATTTCCTCCAGCGGCAGGAAGACAAGCTGTGGTTCTGGGGCGTCGAGCGCGCCGAAGACATGGGCTTTTCTGCGGAGTTTCTAAAGCAAGCCGGTATGCGGCTGGACCGCCGCAATGACTTCCCCAAGAGAGCTACCAGTGTCACCTTGGCTCCGGAAAGGGAAGTGCCCGCGTCCGTGCTCGGCCCGATGCGCCGCGGATTGGCCGAATCCGTGGACTTCGCCCGCGCCGCCGCCGCCGGCGACTAATTCCCAGCTGACCGCTCGACTTCTTGACTCATCGATCTTTAAGCTTTGACTCTCCGTTTCCCGCTTCCGCGGTTTGCCCTCTCTTCGACTTAACCTAAGACTCTTCGACTCGTCTTTCCACCGCGAGTGAGGAGGAGATCTATCCACCGATGGGGCGACGGAGGTGTCGCACCCTGCGGTTTTAGGGTGCGGGTTTGATTCTCTTTCGCGCTCCAACTCTTTTGGCAATCGGCGGAATTACGAATCGCGGCCGCGTAACGTGCCTCTTCGGCCAGCAAACTATCTGTGGGCCGCTGAGTTTGCCGCTTTGTCGGCACGGCTAGGTACTGGGGAAGGTTCCCGAATCAACACGGGGAACCGCGGGAACGCGAAAGTTCCTGAAACATCGTCAATGATGTTCAGCTGGCAGAGGTACAGCCCCGGCTTCAAGGCTTGCAGCGGCACATCCATCTGCAGGACCACGGCCTTGCGCTCGGGAGCCGCCACTTCGTTCGTCACCACCGGCTTCGACTCGTAGACCTTCACGCCGCCTTGCAGGAACTCGATACTGGTCAGCACGCGGACGCTATCCTTGGCCGGCTTGGGGGTCTGTGCATTGGAGGTATTGGCCTGGCCTTGGCCGCTGGTGGCTGTCGGCGCGGGAGCAGGGGGAGCCGGGTTCTTGCCTTTCGCCGCGTCGTAAACCTCGTACTGCAGATAGAGGTGCTGGTCCGCCGTGAAAACGTGCGTGATGTTTGGAACCGTCTCCATCTGATCTCGCACCAGGGGATTCGGACCACCTTTCTTGTTGCTGGCGGGAGTGCGGAGGCTGCTGAGCACCACGGAACTCATTTTCAGAGGCGCTTTGCGTAAATCAGGGACCTGCACATCCATCTCGAACGCGCCCATCCGCCCGGTCTGGTTTTCGCGCACCACGAACTTCAGGTGATAACTGCCTGGAGCAAGCACGAACCCGGTGTTGTACTGCACGTTTTTGCGCCGCACTTGCTGCGTACTGTCCACCGCCAGCTTCACCGTGTCGCGCAAGTGGCCGACCGGGAATTTGTTGCTCTCGAACACCTGGCCGATGATGTCGATGGTGGCGTTGTCTTTGTCTTTTTCGGTCACAAAGGGGATTTGCGAACCGGGGATGACCAGGGAAACTGCCAGGTAATAGTGCGAATCGTCCTGGCGGAAATACGCTGCGCCGGCATAGAGGGGCACGTCCACCTGGGAGAGCTGCGCCGCCAGTTCGTCTTCCAGTTGCTGCTCGCGGTCAGCTTTGTTCAAGTGCTCGAAATCGCGGTCTGTGTAATACCCCGAGCGGTATTCGAGCTTCAGGTCGGCCCGCTTCACCTGGACTTTCAAACGGCGGTATCTGCCGTCTTTGACGTAGTTGCTGCTGACGAAACCCAGAACGTAGTACGCCGAAGTATCCTTTTGCACCTGGGAAAAGACGCCGCTGAAGTCATTTGAATCGAAGAAGGCCTTCCCACCGGTGTCGGACGAAAGCGTCGCCAGCGTCTCCTGTGATGTGGCGTTGTTGTTCAAATCATTCAGCACGGACTGCCCCGAATACGCGGATTGTCCGTGCAAGCTGGCGGACTGAGCTTCTCCACCAGGCGGAACGGCCTGCAAGCCGCGAACGTCCATCGAATAGATGGACACGTTGGCTTTTACGGCCGCGGCCGTGGCTGCCCGCAAGGCGGACTGATTGTCCGTGCCGGATTGGCTGATGCCGTTGCTGAAATAAATCAGGCTTTTCTTTTGCGAAAGCTTGCCGAGCGACTGCATCAATGATTGCAAAGCGAGCAGTTTCCGGTCGGCGCTGAACGTGTTGTAGTCCGTGTCGTCCGCGGTGAACGAGCCGCCGGTGTCGGCAGCCCCTTCCGCGCTTCCGGTAGCACCGTTGTCGAATCCCTGGCCTTCTCCGGAGATATACGAGGAAAGCGCCGCCGTGATCTGGGCCTTGTCGTCGGTGAAGTCCAAGTCGACGTGCATGTTCGTGGCCAGGGAAACCAGGGCCAGCAAATCCGCCGGCTGCATTTTGTTGGAAACGAAATTCTTCGCGGCGTCCACCGCACGATCAATTTGTTCTGGGTCCATAGCGGAGAAGTCGAAAAAGAAAAGCATCAAGCGCCGGTCGCGCGCGTCCAGCGATGGGGCAGCGTTTTTCCCGGCGCGCAAGACGTTCCCCGCGCCTGCCGTGCCTGAGACCGTGGCTTCCGCTGCTCCGGCGGTCAAAGGCTGGTCCACATTTTCAAAATCAAAAGTGGAGATTTCCTGCTTCTTGCCGTCTTCCAGCAGCGTGAAATCTTCTTTTTTCAGATCGCGGACGAGGTTCCCGTTTTTGTCCCGCGCCACCACGTTCACCAGCACCAGTTCCGTAGTTACCCGGATTTGCCCTTGGTTCGCGGGCGCGGGAGGTAGCGGAGCTTGCTCGGCGGATAGCGGAGTCGCAGGCTGCAACAGCAGAGCCGCCATAAGCATCGCCGCAAAGTTTTGTTTGATATCTCGGATATTCATTTTTCTTCAGAACCGAAAGCGCGCGGTCATCGTTACGCGCCGCATACTGCCCGTCCCCGTCACTTCGCCGAAGGTAAGCGAGTTCACCACGGTGTTGATCGACGTAAAGCGCACGGTATTGAAAACGTTGTTGGCGGAGAACCGCAGGTCCAGGGCGCGCGATTCCTTGATGGTGATCGTTTTGTTCAGGGACATATCGAGCGTGACTTGTCCCGGCCCCTCAATGATGTTCCGCCCCGCGTTCCCAAACGGCGAGCCGTTGGGATTGATGCAGGTGCTTGCGTTGGGGTCACAAAAGGCCGCCTTGTTGAACCATTCCAGCGGGGTTGGATTGCTAATCGATATCGTTTGCCCAGGGACGACGTTGGCGCGGAGCGAGCCGCTCACGCCCCGCGCGATGTCCAGCCCTCCGCCGAGGACGCGGGGCGTGAAGTACAGTCCCGAACCCACCGTGAAGTCGCCGCTCCATTGCCAGGCGCCGAAGATGTGGCCCAAAGCGCCCTTGGGAGAAAAGTAGCGGTTCTCGCCAATCGGCAAATCGCAGATCCAGTTCCCCGTGAACTTGTGGCGCTGGTCGAAGCTGGAAAGCCCGCGGTCGGCGGAAATGTCGAATGGATTTTGCGCCACGACGCTGCCGCCTCCGCCAATCGACGAAGCGTCATCAATCGATTTGGAATAAACATATTGCGCGCCGAGCCCGATTCCCTTGGCCATGCGTTTGCGAAATCGCACGGACGCGGCATGCAAAATCGAATTGCCTTCGGAAGACTCGTAGGTGAACGGCTGGTTGCCCGCGACCAGCAGAGCTCTTTCGATATCCAGCCGCGTGCCCTTTGCTCCGTTGTATCCTGTGTTCAACACCACGCCCCCGGGCAACTCGCGCTGAATGTCAAGATTCCAGATTTGCACGTAGCCCAGCCGATAGTTGGGATTCACCGCGAAGTTGTTAGTTACCGTTCCTGAAGTCGTAGGGAATCCGTGGGATAGCGTGAGAGCGCTTCCGGCGGTTAGCGCATTGACGTCGGTCGAGTTCGTTGCTGTGTTCGCGAACGGCGGCTGAAAGGCAAAATTCTGAATCATCACGCCGTACTGCGCGAGGTTGTAATTGATGCCGTATCCTGCGCGCACCACGGTTTTCTTTTGCGGCTTCCACGCGATGCCCACACGCGGCGCCCAATCATGGCGATCCGGCTGAAGCAGTGAATTCGGGAAAATTCCGTTGTAAGGGCCTGTTCCGCCCGGCAGAACTGGCGCAGCCGCGGTGAATCCCGGCGCCACGTCCAGATTCGCAATGCGGTTATTCCCTTCCGTGTAGGGACTGTTGTACTCGTAGCGCAAGCCCAAATTGAAAGAAAGACTGGACCGGAACCTCCAGTCATCCTGCACGAAGAAATCATACGAATTCGAGCGGAAGTTGTAGGAGTTCGTCCCGAATTGCAGTGACGTTTGCTGGGGAAAGCCCAACAAAAAATCCGCGAAGTCGTGTCCCGTGTCCGCCACCTGGCACGGCAGCGGCCCGGGACAGTTCGCAGTGCCAGCCGCCGTGTATTGCGACGTCGCGTATCCTGTAAACACAAAGCTGCCCGCAGCGTTTCTCGCCGAATGAAAACTTTGCAGGATGCGGCGATAATCGCCGCCAAACCGGAAGTTGTGCTTCGCATGATTCCATGAAATCGTGTCGGAGAGCGTATAAGTCTGATCCAGTTCGCGCCGCGGCGTGGGGTCGCTCAAGCCGCCAAAAGACGTAAAGCTGATTCCGGGCAGGCCCCAGTCAAACGGATTCGCCGAAACTCCATTGATCCCGGCAAGTCCCGCAACATCGGTGACGTTCGAATAAAGATTCGTCGTCGCCACGTGATTGTGGTTGTAGTTCACGCGCAGGTTGTTGGTGACCCGGCCCTTGCCGTAAACCCATCCTGCGCTGGCGTTCAAGCCTTGCGTGCTGTTGCCGCCGGCCTGCGAAGGAAACGGGTTCACAATGCTGTTCGAGCCGCGCGCCCAGTTCAGCCCGAAATTGATGTTGTTTTGCGCGCGCCGGCGCCCTCTGCTTCCGCCGACGGAGCCTCCGGGGCCGCCGCTGGAAATAAAAAACGGCCCGCCGCCCGGTCCGCCCGCGCTGAAATTATGAACCAGCCGGAACATCACCATGTCCGAGCTGCTGTTCGCTGAAGTTACGTAATGAAAATTCTGGCCGAACGCATTGCTCGCCATGTTGGGCAGCGGAATATAATTGAGCAGCGATTGAGCGGCGGTGGTGATCGAGGTGGGGGCCAAGACATTGGGTGTGCCGTTGAACTGGTATGGCTGGCCGGTTTGCGGATTGAAGATTTGCACCGCGCTTCCATCGTGGTAGGTCGATTGACTGAAATCTCCATTGCGTTCGAGTTGCGTCGGCACCGTGGAAAACGCGTCGTAAGGATTGCTGCCTCGCGAACCGTTCCATCCGCCAAAGAAAAACCACTTGTTGCCGCCGTGGAAAATCTTCGAGATGTTCAAGGGCCCGCCGGCGTTGAAGCCGAAGCGCGCCTGGTTGTAATCGGCCTTTGCGGAGGGAATTCCGGTCAGGGAATACGCTCGCGCATCGAGTGCTGCATTGTCGTTCGTGTAGTAAAAGAGGCCGTGCGGCTGATTTATGTTGAAGCCCTTGGGCATCCTGCCCATCATGACGATCCCTGGACCTCCCCCAAACGCACCGCCGCCCCCTGGCGGCCCAAAGGCGCCGCCGCCCTCTCGCTGCATGCGCTCGCGAAATTCCTGAATGCGCTGCTGCAGCTCTTCTTCGTTGCCCATGCCGAAGTCCTGCGTGCGGCCTTGCGCGCCGCTCACGCTCACCGACTCGGTCGGGCCTTCGGCTCCCGCCCCATTCAGCGGCAAACTCACCATGTCACCGTTGTTCTGCCCGCCGCTGTTTCCAAATGCGGTGCCGCCGTCGCCGTTGGCTCCGCCAAACGAGGAAAGCGAGTTTTCCATCGCCAGGCTTTGGAAGCCGCGTCCCGCCGCGGCCAGCGCCGTCATGGCATTGTTTGCCTGCTCCTGCTGGCGCGATGCAAGCATCAGCTCGGCGTCCACCTTCGCCGCAGGATTCTCCGGATTCAGCACCACTTCCTGGGTAAACGCCGCGAACCCCATGAACTCGACTCGCACGACGTATCTCCCGCGCGGCAGTCCCGAGAGACTGAACTTGCCTTCCGAATTGGTTGCCGCGACGTACTTCTTTCCCGTGAGCGTATTCGCGGCGGTCACCGTAACGCCCGGCAGGGGCGTCTTGCCGCCGCGCGCTGATCCGGTGACCTCGAACGTGACGGAAGCTGGCGCTGGCGGAGTCGCTGGAAGCTGTGGCAGGGAAGCAGGGGGCGCCGCGTCCTGCGGCTGCGCAGGCACGGGAGGAGGCGGGGCCTCTTGTGCGTTCGACGGCTTGGAATCAAGCGCCAACAGGGCCGCGCCGAAACAAAAAATGAATATGCTGCGCCCAATGAATTTCAAGGAGAAGTTCAAATCGATGACTCCCCGGTGAGTCTTACCGCTGCGGAGGATCAGGCTTCTTGTCGCCCTGCGGCTTGGCCAGGCCCGGCGTCATTCCCATTTCCTGCATCCGCTTCCACTGCTCGGCTCCGATGACCATCACCATCTTCGGCACAAACGCGTTGTTTTGCACCCCTCCGCGCACGAACACATGATCCCCCACCTGAATATCCGCCATCGTTACGCTGTCACGCCCCTTGCGGAGCGAAGTCTCTTCGTTTAATTCGAGAGTTTGCGTGACGCTGTCCGGCCGGAGCACCGTGATTTTTGGCGCATCCACCGATTTCACTTCGCCAAAAACAAAATCTTTCCCGAGCTCGCCGCCGCCCATCATCATTCCGCCCGCGGGCCCGCCCATGCCCGGACCGCCCGGTGCACTGCCAGTGCTCCCAGCAACGACCACAGCAGTCAGGTCCTGATCTCCGCTCCCTTCCGTGCGGATGAAAACCATATCCCCCACTTTGAAGTCAGCGAGCTTCGCGTTTTGCCGGTCTTTGCGGTATTCGGTCTTGTTGGTCAGCTTCACCGCGAGGCTGGCTCCATCCATCCGCGTCAGCTCCAATGCGCGGTCTTTAATCGCAGTAATTTTTCCCGCTACCCCTCGGCCCCGCCATTCTTCTGGGCGTTGCGCTTGTCCTAAGCCTTGCGGCGGCGGGGCCTGTTGGGTGAGCGCTGGCGCGGCGGCCAGCAAAAGCCCTAGCATTCCCAGAAAAAGAGGCGCTCGGCCCCCCATTCCGTTAAACCATTGTTTCGTACGCATAACTTGGGTTCTCCTTGGCAGGCTTCGTCAGTAGAAAAGACGTACCCACCAGGGCAAAAGTAACCGGCCTCCGAAAGCATTCTCGGCGCGAAATGCCCCCGTTTCCCTTTCCTCCCGAATCGCTCCAAAGTTCCCCTGGAGACTCCTCGGAATACGACTAAAGGCCCAGGGCTCGCTCTCTCTTGACATCCCCAGCTCTCTCCGACATCATTCTGCAATTACCGGGAAATAATCTGAAAATGGGACTCCCAAGCCGCTCATAAGATTTTCCCCGCAGCCTTGTTTCTCGCTGGCCGAGCTATTGACCCGCCTCAGTTTTCCCAGCCCAGGAAAGGAGAAAAAATGAAAAAGCAATCGGTTCGAATAGCGTTGGGAGCGATCACCTTGCTCTTGGGAGTTTCCCTGGCCGCGTCTCAGACGCAAGCTCCGAGCCCCGCGACACCCGATTCCAAATCGGACAACGCGGCGCAAACCAAAGCCGCTTCGAAATCTGAGAAAGCAGCTCCAGCCTCGGCACTGGTCGATATCAACAGCGCCACCCCGGAAGAACTAGACGCGTTACCGGGAATCGGCAGCGCCTATTCGCAGAAGATCATCGATGGCCGCCCCTACAAAATGAAAACCGACCTCGTTCGCAAGAAAATCATTCCCCAGGCGACCTACAACAAGATCAAGAACAAGATCATCGCAAAGCAGGCCAAGGCTGGGGCAGACGCTTCGAAAAAACCGTAGTTGTATTCATGCCATGAAGGGGCGGCTCGTTGCCGCCCCAACTTATTTTCACGAGATTTTTACTTGTCCCGGAGAATGACCTCGCCCTGGCCCACAAGCTGGTCGTTGAGCCACAAGCGGTACTTGTATGTCGCGGCTTTGCTCCCCGGGCGCGCCGGACCGCTGAGCAGGCGGATGCCGGAGGGGGCCTGAAACACGTTCGAGGAAAAAGGGCAGCGGTTCGTATCAAACTCTACGCGCAAGTTTCCCGCGTCGGAGATCCAAGACACCTGGTCGCCAGGGTCCAGCACCACCGCTTGTGGAATCAGTCCTACGAGTACAGGGCGTTCCGCCATTTACCGTTCACCTGAGTGCAGTCTAACCGATGGCAATCCTAGCTCGCGGCATGGGCGCGGCTCAGTCCGAGCTTTGTGGGGCGCTGTGCAGGCCGCCTTCTCGCCAGTGTCACGAGACGATAGCACATTCTGTCAGCCTATTCCTGACGGGGTTTGCCGGGCGAGCCTTACGAAAGAAGGATCCCTGTTTTTCGCAACCCCACTGTCCTTCGGTACATCCTAGTTTAGGCCACCTGTACCTTGTCGCGCTTGACCGCCTTCCAGGCGCGCCCGTAGACTAAAGTCGAAGGTTTTGAGACGCGAAGTTCTGGCTGAATCTCAGCTTGCGGAATGACGCGATTCAGAAGCGCCCTGATTTCGAAGCGGAGGATTCTGCCGGATGGCTTCTATCCCACGGTATCTAACGATCCCGTTGCCGAATGGCTCGCGGATCTCGATTCTTCACTCCCTGCCGTTTTTCCTCGTGCATGTCGCCGCGATGCTGATTTTTTTCATTCCCTTTCATTGGTATTACCTGGTGACTACGCTGGCGGTGCTTGTCGCGCGCATGTTTTTTGTTACCGCCGGTTATCACCGCTATTTTTCGCACCGCTCGTTTAAGACCAGCCGCGCGTTTCAATTCATCATCGCTTTCATGGCTATGTCCTCTTCGCAGAAAGGCGTGCTCTGGTGGGCGGCGCATCACCGTCACCATCACCGTTATTCTGACCAGGAGCTCGACTTGCATTCGCCCACGCTCTTCGGCTTTTTCTGGTCGCACATTGGCTGGATTCTTTCCGACAAATACAACGACACACGCATGGACTACATCGGCGATTTCGCGAGATTTCCCGAGCTTCGCTGGCTAAACAAGTACCACATGGTGCCACCGGCAGTGTTAGGTGCGGTCCTGTGGCTCATCGGCGGATGGCCGTTGTTTGTCTGGGCGTTCTGCCTGGGCACCGTACTCCTCTGGCACGACACCTTCACCATCAATTCGCTTTCGCACCTTTTCGGTTCGCGCCGCTATGAGACCAGCGACACCAGCCGCAACAACTGGCTGCTCGCCCTGCTTACCCTCGGCGAAGGCTGGCACAACAACCATCACCACTTCATGGCCTCCGCGCGCCAGGGCTTCTTCTGGTGGGAGGTTGACGTCACCTATTACACGCTGAAAGTCATGTCCTGGCTGGGCATCGTCTGGGACCTCCGCAAGGTTCCCGCCCATATCCTCGCCGACCAACCCGCTGCGGCGTAGCACCCGAACCCGCCAACAAAACCTCCGGAGCGCGCATTCTCAGCTGTCTTTTCTTTGGGCCCAACGTTTCGCCCGGCTATCCTGGCACATGTCTTGCGACAGGGAATCGATGCGGTCATAAGGCGTATACTTCTTTCCACCCGAGCGATTTAGCCGGAGGCACCATGCTTCGAGAGCGAGCGCTGAAGGTTGTGTTGCTGCTGGTAGGTTTGTTCTTCGTGGCCGGCGTTTATCCTGTGGTAACGGACTTCTTGGGAGGGAATCCGTCGGATACCGGCGACGATATGATGCTGGGCCTCTATGTCACACTGGGTGTTTTCCTTCTGGTTGCCGTCCGCAACCCCTCGGCGCACCGCAGCCTGATCGCCTTCGCGGCGTGGTCGAGTTTCGCTCACGCCGTAGTGATGTCCGGGCTGGCCTTTCTGCCCAAGGAAGCAAGTGATCGCACGGGATTTCTGGGAGGCTCGGCCATTCTCGTGGTTATCGGCATAGCCCTGCTCACGCTGGCTCCGGCAAAGCAGCCGCAAGAGCTGGCATCGGCACCCGCACCCGCCGCATAGGTGCTTAGCTCGGAAAAGACGCCCGCCGCGTCAGAGAAGCACTAAGCCGCGGCGGATGCCAATGGACACGGCTTCGGTGCGAGTGGCGGCGCCAAGCTTGCCGAGAATCGATGCAACGTGGAATTTCACGGTGTGCTCGGAGATCGCGAGTTTCGCGGCAATTTCCTTGTTGCCGAGTCCGCTCGCGAGCATTTGCAAGACTTCGCTTTCGCGCGGGGTGAGCGGCTCCGCAAGTTCGTTGAGTTCGCGCGAGCGAGTTGGTGCAGAAGCAAATCCATTCGTAGTGACGTGCGCCGAAACTTGGGTGGGATGCAACACCAGCAGGCCGCTTGCGGCGGCTTGTAGTGCGGCCACGAGTTGCTCGGCCGAAACATCGTTTGGCAAAACCGCGCGAACTCCGTCATATAGCGCCGCTGAAGAGGCGGCGAGGGACGCAGGTTCGACGAGAACGACGACGTTAAAATCGGACGCCAGGCCCGAAGCATGGAGCGCATCGAGAAGAGTTGCGAGTGCCTCGCCTGTCCAATCAACGAGGATCGCGTCAGCAGCCGCGTCATCCAGACGATGGTCGAAGTCATCAAGATGGGCTGCGCTTCCGGCGATTTCCATCTGCCGAGCCACCAGCAGGTTCTCCAAGCCGGACCGGGCCAGCGGCGAAGCCGCGACAATGAAAACGGAGGTCACGCCGCGACGGAACTCCTTGCTGGCAGCCGATTCCCAAGCTGCAGGGTGACCCGGCGGATGCGCTGATAATCACCGCGGAGGAATTCGAGACGCAAGACTCGCGGCCCATTTCCCCGAATCGCGAGCGCCAGGTCTTCAAGCGAGGCAAAGGGTTTCTCCTCGGTGCCCAGCAGAATGTCGCCGGGCAGAAGCGAGGCCCGGGCAGCGGGGCTCTCTGGCTCGACTTCGAGAACGACCAGGCCAAAAGCCCTGCCGCCGCCAGCGGGCTGCGGAATGAACGCAGGATGCAGCGTGATGCCGAGGCGGCCATCGCTTGGGGTTGCAGAAAGGAAATCACCCACTGCGTTGCTGGGAATCGCCAGCGCCAAACGGCCCGCGACCATGGTGTTAATGCCGACGACGCGGCCGCGCGCGTCGGCCAGTGGCCCTCCGGAGTTTCCCGGAGCCAAGCGCACTTCGGCCTGTACCCAGGCATGCGGGCCCAAGCCGCGAACGGGAGCAACTCCGTGAATCACCCCGGTGGCCAGCGCGCCGACAAAGCCCATAGGATTGCCAATGGCAATCGCGAGTTCGCCGGGGCGCAATTGCGAGGAATTTGCAGCGGTGGCTGCGTGGAGATCAGTGGCGTTGATGCGAAGTTGCGCGAGATCGCGCAGTGAGTCGCGCGAGTGAACTGTGCCCTCGAATTCGCGGCCATCCCACAGTTGCACCGCGGGTCGCGTGCTGCGCACGACATGCGCGTTGCTTACTAAGGTGCCGTCGCTCGACCAAATCACACCGGAGCCGAAGCCGCGCCCGCCAGAATGAATGAGGACCGTCGAGCGGCGGAGTTGTTCCGCGATTTCGCCAAATCCCGGGATGGCCATGTTAGTCCGCACCGTGCGCGCGTTCGCCCACGACAATGTTGGCTTCCTGGAGCGCGCCGCCACGAATGAATTTGAGCGGAAGCGACTTGCCGATGGATTCGGCGCCGAGTTGCCCGTGAACGTCTTCAAGCCGAGCGACGGGATGGCCCGCGAGAGCCACAAAAATGTCGCCGATGACCACGCCGGCCTTGTGCGCTGGCCCTTCCGGTTCAACTTCGAGAACGATAGCTGCGGTCTGGTCGTCGCGTTTCAGTGTTCGCCGAAGCGCATCCGGCAAGCGCACCGCTTGCAAACCGACGCCAAGATATCCGCGCGGGATGCGCCCCTTCTGCAGGAGCGTGTCCACGACACGAGTCACAGTAGGCGCAGGAACCGCGATGGCGCCAAATCGCGCGAAACGCGGTGTGGCGACGCCGACGATTCGGCCTTGCGGATCAACCACTGCTCCGCCAACCGCCGTGGGTTGTACGCCGATGTCGAGCCGAATGTACGGAGCAAGCGCCGCGCTGGTCCAAGCGCGCCGCTCGGCGACAACCAGGCTAACGGCGCCAAGGGCAGCTATCGGACCGCTGGCGCGCGTGCGTCCGACCACCAGCGCGAGGCTGCCCGGCTTGATTGTGGAGACGTCGCTGGTTTCCGCCACCGCCGACGTAGCTTCAGCGCATTTCAGAACGGCGAGGTCGGTGGAAACATCGCGTCCTGCAAGCGTGGCCGGAACAACGCGGCCGTCGGGCAAAGTGATTTGAATCTCTTCGTCGCGGCGCAGCGCGTGCTCAGCTGTCACTATGACGCCACTGCGCCACACGACGCCGCTGGAAGAGCCGCGAGCCTCGGCGTGAACCGCGACCGCGCTTGCGGCGGCGCGATCGGTCGCCTGCGCCAGGGCGTTGGATAATGCAATAAGTTCTGCGGACATTTGAGGAACCTCCATGAACAAGATGCCGCAATCATGAAGGCGTCTACATCCGCCAAATGGCTAGGGTCGGACCCAGAATAATGGCCAGGTGAACTTGCGGGAACTCCGAAATCTGAGGATGGACAACTGGCACTCGGAGCGATTAAGGGAAATGAAAATCGCTAGTGTCAACTTCCGCCAGTTGACGCGGCGGGCTCCGGATCCGAATCAGCAGGCGTTGACCCGGCGGCTGCGGCTAGGAATTGTTGGCGCGTCCAATCGTTGCGCGCCTGGCTTGGCCCCACGCGATGACAATTCGCCGCCGCGGCCAGCCAGTCCTGCTTGTCAACGGCAGCCATGAAGTGGGGAAAATGCTGGAACAAGCCGTCTCGGCCGAGGTTGTAGATCATGTCGAGCAGGCCGAGTTTCGCGGGATCGGGGAAGCTGGCGTAAGCCTGAAATCGCTCCCTCAATTGGTCATCAAAATCTGTTACGCGCTTCATCAGCAGCATGTCGATCGCGGGATCCGGTAGAACAAGAGATGTGGACGTGTGATAGAAACCCGGGGCCTTTCCGGGAGCGAGCGCGGAAACGCGGTCGTAGTCGCTTTGAATCGCATCTTGAGTCGCGGGCTGACCGCTTGGATCGGTAAATGCGAGCGATTGCGCGCTGGCGGCATCGGGAAGCATTTGTCCGACTCCAACGGTCACCAATCCTTTTGTATCCAGGTACATCCACGGAACAACGCCTTCGAATTCTGTCAAATTGGTGAGCGAATCGTCGAGATAGGACATGATCTCCCTCCGTAAGGAGGCAACCGGCCGGGTCCTGCGCATGATGACAAAATTGTGGCTAAGGAGGAAGCCGAACTGTCTTCCTATCTGCATAGTGCCCGGAACGACCATTTCGTTTCTCGGCGAGCACGGAGCGAGGCGCCACTTGAACGAGACGGCCGACCGTTCGCTGTAGCAATCGAGATAATTGAGATTCCCGGGATTGCAAAGGACAAACCTTGGGAGTAGGCTCAGGCAAGCCTCACTCCTACCCCGCATCAATCAGGATGCCGTGAGGCAAAGGCGTCTCCAAGATGGCTGAAGGAACGGAAGCGGAGCAGGAGCGCGCTATGCCCACCGACAATAAAAGTATCGTGCGGCGCATGTACGAAGAGGTGTGGAACAAACGGAATCTGGAAGTCGCCAAGGAATTGATTGCGCCGAGCCATGCGGTCCAGCTCTTTGATGCAGCAGATTCAGGGGTTGGGCCGGAAGCGTATGCCAGTAACGTGGTGCAGTTTGTGCGCGCGTTTCCGGACTTGAAATTCACTATATTGGATATGGTTGCGGAGAACGAAAAAGTCGTGGCCTTCTGGAACATTTCCGGAACCCACAAAGGGGAATTTCGTGGAATCGCTCCGACAGGCAAAAAGGTTTCGGTGGACGGGATCACCATGATTCAACTTTCAGACGGCAAGATCATGGATTCTTACGTAAGCCTGGACATGTGGAGCATGATGCAGCAACTCGGCGCCCTTCCTGCCGTCAGGCAACCGCAAAGGGCTTCGGCGAGATGAAAAAGGAAGTAGGAAAGTAAGGCCGTTTGCTCCCTTCCGCATGGGTGTGCCGCTGAGGCATGGCCATGAAACGATTTGATGGGGAAGCGCACTACCTTTTGGAGGTAGTGTCATGCGGAGCCAGGTTTTTCCTACCCAAGATGCCGTCTATGACATTTTGATCCGCGATGCGGACGGCCGGCACCTCGAACTCGAGAGCTTTCAGGACCTGGAAACCGCGCGACGGCGGCTCCCCTCGATTGCAGCGAAATACCCTGGCATGAAGCTCACGCTCTGGAATCGTCATACGCGAGCGATTCTGGCTGAGACCGACGGCTATTGACGCTTCCGGCAATCCCAAGACAACGAGGGCTCGCAGTATCCTTCTCCTGTTTCAATGGGAAAGGTAAAGTGCACACAATTTTCTTGCGCCGGAAATTCCCTGCCCTTTCCTGAAGAAACCAAGGATGACAAACTCCCTAATCCCCTGATTGCGGGAAAATCCGACGTACTGGATGGTTGCGCTTTTCGGTACCTTCATTTCCGGGATGGCCTGCGCGCCTGAACCGCAAATCGCTCCGATCAAATTGAACTCATCGAGCGATTTGCTTGATACTACGGATTGAAACTTTCGCGGCACTTTGCGCCAAAAATCATGGCCAGTTGTTTCTTCTAAACGTAAGATAGAAACGCAGTGAAAGGGGAGGGATTATGTCCAAGAAGATGAAAAGTGCCTTGCCAGCTGCCAAGAAAGCACGGCCCGCGAAAACCGCACCAACTCATGAAGAGATCGCGTTGCGCGCCTATGAAATTTATCTGGAACGCGGAGGCGCTCCTGGGGATGCTTTGGAAGATTGGACGCGGGCGGAGCGTGAACTGACGGAGAAAAACACCAAGCCACGCGGCAAGATGGGTCCGACGCTGGTGGCCGCTTAAGACGCCGCAAAATCATAGGGCGGGGTCACGCCAAGCGCAGTACTCCGCACTATCCCTCGACCTGTGCCCCCGGGGACGTTCCCGGCGCCCCGAGATCTGCGCGCCTCAACGGGAATATCGCGTGAAAGAATAGAACGCGACCAGAAAGACCGTAAGTAAAACAACCAGAGAATTCTTTCTTTGGCCCGGC
>Ga0126379_10000253_pt1 | contig 28538 bp, 25 predicted proteins | sample PanSoiMetPlot_24_FD_92640 | JGI IMG/M metagenome (GOLD analysis project Ga0126379, IMG submission 92640) | Tropical forest soil microbial communities from Panama - MetaG Plot_24 | ecosystem: Environmental > Terrestrial > Soil > Tropical forest > Bulk soil | place: Panama | collected 2016-02-17
CCCAGTCATGCTCCCACGCGACGCTCTCCTCGGCGCCCAAAGCCGTCTTCGAAATCGCCTTCTTCGGAGGATGAGCCGTAATCCCGCACAGGCACAGCTTCTCTAATCCAACTCCGTCGGCCGCGCGAAAGAACGCGCCGACGTTGTACATGCTCCGCACGTTATCCAGCAGAACGGCCGCCGGCAACCGTAGCCCCTTCATTTCTACTCTAGAACTCCTAGTCTGCAATGTGTCAGTACTATCATATTGCTGATTTAGATAGCAATATATTGTTGTTGCTTTCTAGAACAGATATATATTAATATTGACATCTCAAGAGACTGCGGAATAAGCTCAACCCAGCAACTCCAAACTATGACCTCCTCACCCGAGCTCCGGGACGCCCCTTGTGTCGCGGTAATTGCCGACATGGTGAAATCGCGGGAATTGTCGCGTGCCCAGCGCCCCGAAGTCCAGTTGAGCTTCTCCGAATTCATCGCCGGACTCAACCAGCGATATAAAAGCGCCCTCGTCGCCCGTTTCGTTGTCACACTCGGCGACGAATTCCAGGGGTTACTTTCCGATGGCCGGGCTCTTCCCGATCTGCTCTGGGACATGCATTATAAGTTTCATATGCGTCAGCTCCGAGTCGGCATCGGCTTTGGCACCATCGACACCCCGATCGGCAAGAACGCCATTAATGTTGACGGACCGGCCTTGCACCACGCCCGCAACGCAATCGACATCTCCAAAAAGGAAAAACTCCTGGGCGGAGTTTTCTCCGGATTCGGCGCAACCTGCGACCTTGCCTTCAACGGATTCGCCCGTCTCCTGCAGCATCACCGCGCGCGATTGAAGCCGCAACAGCGCAAGGTCATCGAGTTGTTACGTCAATCGCTGACCCAAACCGCCATCGCGAACCAACTCGGCATTTCCAGACAGGCGGTCTCGCTCTACGCGCGCGCCGCCGGATGGGAAGCCTATCGCGAAGGCGAACACGGATGGCGCGCGCTCCTTTCGGAAATCTCTTTCGGAGCCCCTCTCCACAAATGACGCTCGCCGCGCTCTCCGCCAACTCGCCCGGTGCGTTGCTGCTCATTTCCGAGTTGCTTTTGTTCTGGAGCCTTGTCAACTACGCCGTCGTATCCGATCCCGTGCGGCTGATGAACCGCCTCTCCGCCGACGCGCAGCCCGTCCCGAAATTCTGGAGTGTGCTACTACTCGTCCGAAGCCTGGCGATGGCGCTTATCACTTTTTTGATCGCCGGTGCCAACACCAAATCTTTATTCCTGAGCATGTGCCTCGGCACAGCGTCCCTCCTCCTTCCAATTGCCCGCCGCTGGTGGGTCGCGCCCGACTACGGAGCAGAACTCGAGATTGGCGCTTCTACATTCGTCGCGATCCTGATCGTCACTTGCGTAGCTCATTGGCATCTCGTCCGTTGGCATTTCGTCTCTCATCTTCCCGGGACCGCTCTTCCCTTTCCTGAGTCGACGACTTCCGCTCTCTGTCTCATCACCGCCATCGTCATCTTCAACATTCGCGGCGGGACCTACATCGTGCGCGGCATCCTCAACAAATGCGGAGCCCTCCCCTCGCTCCAGCTTCCCAAGGACACCAGTGTCGTTCCGCGCTCCGACCTCGTCGTCATCGAAAAGGGAGTGGATACCGTCGAATTCAATCGCGGTCGCTGGATCGGCAATCTCGAACGCCTTCTCCTGCTCGCGATCGTCACACAAGGAAGCTATGCAGCCCTAGCGTTCCTCCTGGCCGCCAAATCCCTGATCCGCTCCCGCGATCTCGAAAACCGAGACTGGGCTGAATACTTCCTGCTCGGCACCCTAGCCAGTATCGCTGTCTCCCTTGCCGGAGGCTTGCTGATCCGCCAAGTGCTGCGAGCCTTCTGGTAGGGACCGAAGCAACTCCCAAAATGTTTTGTCATTCAGACCCTGAGCGAAGTCGAAGGGGAGAATCTGCTATCGCCGGCAGCATCGATGCAGCCGGCCAAAGCAGATTCCTCGAACCAAACCACGGCGCTTCGGAATGACAACGGTCTCGGAGAGGCATGCATGACTCAGGGGCATCGTTGTCATTCCGACGCGAAGCGGGGAATCGGCTCTCCTCCATGCCGCGACGGAACCAAACAAACCAAAACGCACCTCGCACGTCTGACATAGAGCCGCACATGCTAGCATGACCCTCGAATGAACACGTGGATGCAGGACATTCGATTCGCTCTTCGCTCGTTCGCCAAGAACCCGTGGTTCACACTGGCAGCGGTACTGTCACTAGCGATCGGAATTGGTGCGAACACCTCCATCTTCAGTGTGGCTAATGCGTTGCTCTTCCGTCCTCTTCCATACAACAACCCAGACCGGCTCGTGATCCTGTGGAATCGTTCTCCTGGACTGGGGATCACTCAGGATTGGTTTTCCACCGCGCAGTATTTCGACATCAAGACGAGCCACCATGGCTTTGAGCAGGTCGCAATCGCGATCGGCGGTAACTACAACTTAACCGGCAAGGGCGATCCGGAACGCGTGGGCGCAGTGCGCGTCTCGTCGAATCTTCTTCCGATGCTGGGTGCTCATCCCGCCCTGGGCCGATTGCTGACACCAGACGAAGATCTGCCCGGGCATCCCGCGTCCGCCGTCCTGACCGACGGAATGTGGGCGCGACGGTTCGGCCGCGATCCGCGCGTCCTTGGGACTTCGGTCATCATTAATGGACAAACGTACGAAGTCGTCGGCGTCCTTCCGCAGAGCTTCTCTTTGCCGCAGGAGGTCGTGCCCTTGCTTGACGGGACCCAGCAGGCCGATCTCTTTCTGCCGTTGCCGCTCGCGCCGACCGCGGCTTCGCAAGTACGCGACCACGAAGACTACAACATCGTCGGTAAGCTGAAGCCCAGCGTCTCGCTGCAGCAAGCTCAGGCCGAGATGGACACCATCACGGCTCGCTTACGTCGCGAATTTCCGGAGAATTATCCGCCCAATGGCGGACTGACCTTCAGCATCGTGCCGCTTCTCGAACAAGTTGTCGGCAATGTGCGCCGCTCGCTGTGGGTGCTGCTCGGGTCCGTGAGCTTTGTATTGCTGATCGCTTGTGCGAATGTCGCGAACCTGATGCTGTCGCGGGCCGTGGCGCGCCAACAGGAAATTGCCGTGCGGACAGCCCTCGGTGCCACCCGCTGGCACATCATTCGGCAGTTGTTGACCGAGAGCCTGTTGATTTCCCTCTGCGGCGGCGCGCTTGGTATCTTCATCAGCCTTGTGGCCGTGAGGTGGATGCACATCCTCGGCACGAAGAGCATCCCGCGGCTGCACGACGTCTCGATCGACGGACGTGTTCTCCTCTTTACTTTGCTGCTGTCCGTTTTCTCTGGGATTCTCTTCGGACTCGTACCGGCGTTGCGCGTTTCGCGGCTTGACTTGAATTCGACTCTGAAAGATGCCAGCCGCGGATCAGCCGGAACCAGCGCCGTCTGGGGACACGGCAACAATCTTCGACGGTTGCTGGTTATTTCGGAACTAGCTCTCTCTGTCGTCCTGCTGATCGGTGCGGGACTTCTGATTCGCAGCTTTGCCCGCCTGCAAAATGTCTCTCCCGGATTCAATCCGCGCGGCGTGCTCACCTTCGATCTGACCATGACCGGCCAGCGATACGGCGACAAGCAAGCCGTCTTGAATACCTATCGCCAACTTTGGGACCGCCTTGAACACTCACCTGGAGCGATCGCTGCTGGTGGAGTTACATCACTCCCCTTGAGTGAAGCTTTTGCCTGGACGCCGATCACGGTCGAAGGACGAGTCCCACTTCCCGGAGAGAAGTTTCTAAATGCGGATGAGCGGCTCGTTAGCGGGCACTACTTTGAAGCCATGGAGATCCCGCTGCGCCGTGGACGATTGTTCAACGAGCAAGACGACATGACCAAGCCGGTCGTCGTCATCGTCGACGAATACATGGCCGATCAACTCTGGCCGGGACAAGACCCCATCGGCAAGCGCATTCATATCGTCGAACTCCCGTCGAAAGATCCGTGGCAAACCGTCATCGGCGTCGTCGGACGCGTGAAGCAAGATTCTCTCGACTCAAATCCGCGCATCGCTTTCTATGTGACTCATACGCAATTCCCCGCGCGGGCCATGACGGTAGCCTTCCGTAGCCGTACAGATTCGGCAGCCATGCTCTCGGCCACAAAGAGCGCGCTGCGGAGCCTCGATCCGGATCTTCCGATGTACCACGCTCGAACCATGGAGCAGCAGGTGAATGAGTCGTTGGCGCAGCGGCGTTTTTCAATGATGCTGCTAGGCGTCTTCGCCAGCGTTGCGCTGGCTCTCGCGACCATTGGCATCTACGGTGTGATGGCGTACCTGGTCAATCAAGGGACGCGGGAGTTGGGGATTCGAATCGCTCTGGGCGCTTCGCAGCGCAACATCCTGAGCCTTGTTGTAAGGCAAGGGATGGTGCTCGCCATTTCCGGAGTGACGATCGGTTTGGCGGCAGCGTTCCTACTGACGCGCCTGATGCGCAGCCTGCTCTTTGGCGTGGAAACAACCGACCCAATCACCTTCGCCGGGATTTCTTTGTTACTCGCAACTATCGCACTGCTAGCCTGTTACCTTCCAGCCCAACGCGCCGCCCGAATTGACCCGTTGATCTCGCTGCGCTGCGAATAGCTAGGCCGATAGCCTCTCAACCTGGGGTTGTGCTTCGCGTTCGGAGATTGCGGTGTTCCGTCCCATTCCCACGGATGTTGTCATTCCGACCGAAGGGAGGAATCTGCTGTCGCTGTTCATGTGGGGGCAACCGCCTTCGGCTGTCCAATCGAGCGAAGGCGACAGTCAGTCGCAACAGTCGCCGCCGTCATCCCGAGCGAGCTCTCATTACGTTCGTTATCTTGGTGCACACTCCACTCGTTGGTAAAAGGGGATTGACCGTTTCGTGCACTTGCGGCGTGCACTTCGCACTACCACCTACTTCAATGAGGAGTCCCATGCATCGAGTTGCGTGCTGGATATTTGTGTTTCTTTGTGCCGGTCAGAGCCTGCTTTGCGGGCAGGATTTCAAGGTGCTTGACCGGGACGTACAGATCCACGGATTTGCCTCGCAGGGATTTGTCCATACCAGTGACAACAACTGGCTGACGATGTACACCAGCCATTTCGGCAGCGGCGAATTCACTGAGTTCGGCGCAAATGCCTCGATGCAGGTGACCGATCAGTTGCGAATCGGTGCTCAGATTTACGATCGAAATCTTGGCGGCATCGGAACGTGGCATCCCGCGCTCGATTGGGCTTACGCCCAGTACAAATGGAAGCCATGGCTGGGAATCCGGGCAGGAAGAGTCAAGACCGTGCTGGGTCTGTACAACGACACGCAAGATCTCGATTTCCTGCATACGTTTGCGTTACTTCCGCAGAGCCTTTATCCCATCGATATCCGCGATACCAGCATTGCTCATGACGGAGGCGACATCTTCGGTTCGATCCCGCTGGGCGCGAAACGCGGGACGCTTTCCTACACGGCATGGGCCGGAAACCGCGACTACAGCCAATATGGCGGTGTTGCCTATCTCATCCGCGCCGACGGACTCAACTTCAACAGCGTTGGCGGATTGCAGTACGGCGCTGATCTGCGCTGGACCACGCCGCTGAAAGGGCTTCTCCTCGGCATTTCGCGAATGAACGTCGATAACACCTTGAACTACTCCATCACCGAGCCCGGGATTGGTACGCTCCTTCTCCGATCCAATGACAATTCCGACTGGACGAACCAGTACTACGGTCAATATACCTGGGGAAAACTGCTCGTCGATGTCGAATACCGTCGTAGTTGGGACGACGCCGGACAAACAGGCCTCTCACGGTTCCAGGAGGATTCTCGAGGCTGGTATCTGGCAGGGTCGTATCAAATCCTCAAGCGGGTGCGGGTCGGCAGTTACTACTCCCACTATTTCATCAATTTTCCGTTGGGTGGCGTTGAGCCCGCAGGAACAGGCCACGACTACGACAAGGTCGTGAGCGGGCGGGTCGACATTAATCGCTACGTGAATATCAAGATTGAAGGCCACTTCATGGACGGGTACGGGCTTCCTGGTGCCACTCCGAACGGCTTCTACTATGTAAACAACCCCCAGGGCCTGAGGCCCAATACCAACGCCCTGGTGGTCAAGGGCGGCTTCAACTTCTGAGCGAGGACATCAATGAGAAACGCGACCCAGCATCTACGGACTCTTATCGCGGCGAGCTTGCTGATGACGCCCCTTGCGGCGCTCGCGGGCTCTGGCACAGTGAGGGTCATCGCCAACCCGAGCGTCAAAGCCGATGCCATCTCTGCAGCTGAACTGAAGAGTGTGTTCCTCGAGGAAACGAGTTCACTGCGGGATGGTTCGCACGTCGAACCGGTGCTCGCTCGTAGCGGCTCCGTCCACGAAAGTTTCATTCGAGAGTACTTGGGCAAGACTGATTCCGACCTGCAAACCTACTACCGCACCCTGGTCTTTACAGGAAGAGGATCTATGCCCAGGGAGGTCAGCTCCGACAGCGAAATTGCCGCGTATGTTGCCAGGACACGCGGGACGATTGGCTACGTGAGCCCGGAGACTAGCACGGAAGGTGTGAAGACGCTGGCCATCCTGGGAATGGAGAGCGACGGGAACCGTAGACTGATCACCCGAGTCGAACCGGTGTATCCCCGTGAACTGCAAAGCAAGCATATCGGCGGAACCGTGCGCCTGAGAATCACCATTGCGCCGAACGGCAGCGTTGAATCGACGGAGTTGCTGGGAGGGAATCCTATTCTTGGAGAATCCGCGACAGCCGCTGTGAAGAGGTGGGTTTACGCGGCGGGACCTGCGAGAACCAAAACTGAGATCGTTGTTCCATTCGACCCCAGTCGCTAACAGCTTCCCACAATCAGAAATGCTTTGCGGATGCCCCATCCTTTCGCGCTCGCTCTTTGCGAGAGGATGGGAACCACGGACCCTTGCCTCCGCTTTTAGCGCGAAGTTCAGTGGTGCGGGAGAGTACGCAGTCGTCCATTTCTCCTCGCCTATAGAACCATGCACATACAACTTACCGCCCCTGGCGTTGGCATTGTCGTCCTGGATCTACTGCAACGCTACTAGGCTGTTCCCCGCTGGAACGACCAGGAGCCCTTCACCGGCACTCATCCCCGCTAGTGGCACAGCAAAGTATTCGCCACACGAGACTGGCTGTCCCAGACTCACCGAATCAACTCTCTTTCCGGTTCGTGCTGAATACGCTTCAAGATTCCCGGCACTGGTCCCCACGTACACAACGTCATTGACCACGATCGGTGAGCAGGAATAGTTCTCTCCCGCACTTGCGACGGCTGTCCACAAGGTCGAACCGTTGGTGATCTTCACCGCAGTGAGGGTTATCGCCTCCGTGAGGAACGCATAATTACTCGCGAAGACTGGCGAGTACTGGCTGTTAAAACCTCCAGCGAGTGAGCCATTGGATGCAAACAATGCAATGCCATCGGTCGCGTAGTTGTAAAGATCACGCACAAACACCAATCCATGGTAAACAGCGGCACTCTCTCCCCCTCCGCCTTCACAGCCTCCGCTGTAGTGCCAGATTTGGGTGCCCGTCTTTGGATCGAAGCGATAAGTCTGCGGACAGACATATGAAACATAGACAGCACTATCTGTGACTGCCGGGGCTGATGAATCGCCGTTTTCCACACCGGCCGTCCACATTACCTGCCCATTCCTCTCGCTGACTCCATATACTGTGCCGCCACTACCGGCACCGCTCGTGTATATCATCCCATTCCGCGCCGTGGGAGCCGAACTGAAGGAGTACTGCCCGGGAAGATTCGCGCTCCAAAACTGATGCCCATCTTTCGCGGAGAAGGCAAACATAGCACCAGAACCGAAGTTCGGATTGCTTGTAGTAACCCCGAATAGCGCACCATTCTCGTAGGCAAACCCGATCCATCCCCCGAAGCCTGCCGGCGCCGGTTGGCTCCACAACGTCGTGCCAGTGTTCGCATCCAGCGCATACAGAGTAGACGGATCTCCTCCGTCGATCGCAAACACTTTTCCGCCGATAATGATCGGATACGACGCTTTGCCGCTGAAGTTTACCGACCACCTCACGTGTAGAGGAGGTGCGAACCCTGGCATGCTGATGAAACCCGCATGGTCGGTTGTAATTTGATAACCCAACGCACTCTGGGCGAATAGCGGCCTGGCGCCCCCCAAGACCAATGCAATTCCCAACAGAAGCAAAACGCGAACCTGCTGCATAGGCGGCTCCTCGTCGGTCGCACAGTATAGCAGTAATGAGGTCTTTGCCTTCATACAGTCGCTTCTTAGTACGCCTTGGATGAGGCCGCCGATCGGCGCGCTGGGGATCTCACCGTGGTCGGGGGTTTGCGGTGAAAAGGGCTCGACACTGGGATCGAGGACATTTGGACAGACCAGAGGTTCCCCATTTCCTTCGCCCTGCTATCCTTACTCGCAGTCTTCAGCGAACCCGGATATGACCGATCCAACTCCATCCCGCGTCTATTTCGAAAACAGCCATCCGATTTTGCGGGTCGGGGACATGAAAACCGCGCTAGCCTTCTACGTCGACAAGCTGGGATTTCAGAACGCGAGTTGGGGCACAGAGGACTTTACGTCCGTGAGCCGCGACCGCGCCGGCATCTATCTGTGCCGCGGCGGTCAGGGACGCGGCGGCGCGTGGGTCTGGGTCGGCGTTGAGGACGCCACCAGGCTGCACGAGGAATTGCTCGCGCGCGGGGTCGCCATCCGCATGCCAGTCACCAATTTCACGTGGGCGCTCGAGTTTCACGTGGAAGATCCGGATGGGAATGTGCTGCGCTTCGGGTCAGAACCTCTCGCAGGAAACAGGCGTGAAGATCTGCCTCGGTGGGAACACGGGGGCTGAAGCCCATCTTTAATTTTGCCCGTCAACGCGGCACTGAAAGCGCCGCTCTTCCACGCTTCGGGGAACACATCTGCTTCGCGATGAAACCGCGCCGGCGGACAGCCTGGGGCGGTGCCTCCGTAGAACTCCTCTTTAAATATGCCTTATCCGCCTCGACGTGCTGACTGGTCATGCATTTGTGTTACGGCATCGGTAAATTTTGTATGGTGCTACGCCCAGGACTTTTCCACACGCACAACAAGTCCTATACGCGTGACGGCTCGGTAATAAACCCGCCATCTCTGTTTGCATTCGCCAGGCTTAGTTTTGTGTAGGTTAGCTCTCGTGGTGACGGAGCAAGGGTTATTACTTCAGTGCGCGCCCTGTCAGCAAAATCGGGACCGATGGTGGAGGGACTGCTTGATCTCAGGACAAGGCCGACATTGTGGGGACCCTAGAACGGCCAAAAGTGAGTCAGCAACACATGATCCATCTCCCAGAACTACCGCCGTATATGCAGGCTTTGTCCGTCTTCTCTCTCTTCGCCGTGGTGTGCGGACGTCTCCGCAACATGGTGAAAGCCGCTTCGGACCTGGCCATCTTCGTGATCCAGCAGATGCACCGTTGCGCGAAAGAGTTCCGCCAATTGATCGAGACGCTGCATCACGGTCCTTGGAGGAACCACCGCAGGCCCAGGGTTCGCGGCCAGCGGCCGATTCGTTCTCGTAGCCGCAGTCGATCGACGAATTGCAACGGATGCTCGCGGCGCCAGGACAAGACGTCCAGCGACCCTCAATAGTGGCGTGCGACCGCCGCACTGTATCGCCTCATCAGTGACATCTGAAAATGGCCCGGCACCTAAAAACATCCCGTGGAAGAGCGGCGCTTTCAGCGCCGCGTCAGACACAGAAAAATCTCGGGGCTTCAGCCCCCGTGCATCGGGCCTCGACCACGTTTTCCACATCCCGATGTGACATCTGACCTTGCCATCAACGACCGCAATTCGCCATCATCGCGGAGGCCGTTAGCCTGCTAATTCGCGCGACGCAGGCAGCTAAACCATTGCGGCTCAAGATTTTGCCCGCAACTGATTGAGCCCCATAGATTACTTCGAGATTTTCTTATAACTCGATGATTCCAAAGGTTCGGGGGGGAGGGGGCCCTGAATTACACGGGATTCCCGTTTCGGGAAAGACTCTTCCCCGATTAGATCCCACCTTTGCGCCGAAAATCATCTCTCCACAAACTTGCCAAACATTTTCTCCGGATCAATCGCAATGAAGATGCCGCGTCCGCGCGCCAGGACTTCGCCCTCTTCATTCATGATCTCGGCCATGTTGATGTGCTGACGGCCGTGCACGCTGACTTCCTTCCCCTCAACACGTAGCGGTGTCTCTAGAGGAACTGGCTTGAGGTATTCCACCGTCATTTCCTTCGTCACCGCGACCACGTTGCGCAGCTTGTTGGGCTTGCCCATTGCGTCATCGAGGATCGTGGCGATGATGCCTCCGTGGCAGTGTCCTGGAGGCCCCGTAAAGCGCTTGGGTAGATTGAAGTGGCAGACGAATGTGCGCCGCTCTTCGTCGAGGGTGAACTGCAGGTGCATGCCGTCGGGATTGTCGGGTCCGCAGGCGAAGCAGTAGTTCTTGGTGGGTTTGAGATCGCGGGTTTCGTGGCCGTGGATCTTGCCGGACATAGCGGAATTAAACCATAACCGCCGAGGACGCAGAGGACGCGGAGTTCTTTTTAGCGACGAAATACTGTATACATATCGGTTTTGCGTTTCGTCCCGGGCAGTTCAGCATTACCCACAATTTGCGTGGATCCTGCGGCGCGCCAACGGCACGCCTTAGGACGACAACTCTGTTTGCACTGGAGTCCTTTGATGAGATCGTTCGTGAGATCAGTCTCTTTTCTTATCGTTGCAGTAACTCTCGCGCCGTTCAACCTGCCCGCGCAGTCTTCGCAGGATCAAAAGCCCGACAAAGACGCGGACAAGAAGCAAGCGACTGCCGCCGTTTCGGCTAGCAAGAAGAACACTTCCAAAGACGAGAAGAAGAACGACCCAAAAAAAGAGGAACCCAAGAAGGAAGAAGAAAAGAAGCCGGGAATGAACGCCGAGACCTTCTCCGGGCTGAAGTTCCGCTCCATTGGCCCCGGAGTCGAGTCGGGACGCGTGATGTCGATTGCCGTGAATCCAAAGAAGCCGTCGGAATTCTATGTCGGTGTTGCTTCAGGCGGTGTGTGGAAGACCGTAAACGACGGAACCACGTGGACTCCAGTGTTCGAGAAAGAGGGATCATATTCCATCGGATGGGTAACTCTCGATCCGAATGATCCATCGGTCGTGTGGGTTGGCGCGGGCGAAAGCAACTCGCAACGCAGCGTGGGTTATGGCGACGGAATCTATCGGTCGGATGATGGCGGAAAAAACTGGAAGAATCTCGGGCTGAAGAAGTCGGAGCACATCGGGCGAGTGGTAATCGATCCGCGCGATTCAAAGGTCGCCTACGTCGCCGCGGCCGGACCGTTGTGGGGACCAGGCGGAGACCGCGGCCTCTTCAAGACTACCGATGGTGGCAAGACGTGGAAGGCGGTGCTGACCATTAGCGAGAACACTGGCGTCAACGATGTGGTGATGGACCCGTCGAATCCGGACATTCTCTACGCATCGGCCTACCAGCGCCGCCGGCATGTGTTCACGCTGATCGACGGCGGACCCGAGAGCGCGATCTTCAAATCAACCGATGCCGGCGCAACGTGGAACAAGATCAGTTCCGGATTGCCTTCTGTCGATATGGGACGAATTGGACTCGCGGTCTCTCCCGCCGATCCCAATGTTGTGTACGCCGCGGTGGAAGCAGCCGATGGCAAAGGTGGCATCTTCCGCTCGAGTGACAAAGGCGCGAACTGGGAGCGGCGGAATGAGTTTGACTCGGGCGCGATGTACTACGCGCGGATCGTGCCGGACCCGAAGAATGTGGATCGAATCTTCATCATGAACGTCGAGTTGCGCGAGTCGACCGACGGCGGTAAGACGATTCATAAAGTGAATGAGGTCAACCACCACGGTGATAACCACGCGATGTGGATCGATCCGGATGATACGAAACATTGGCTGCTGGGCTCCGATGGCGGAATGTATGAAACCTGGGACGATGCGAAGTCGTGGCAGTTCAAGTCGAACCTGCCCACGATGCAGTTCTACGACCTGGCTCTCGACAACGCTCTTCCCTTCTACAACGTGTGCGGCGGGACGCAGGATTACTTCTCGTGGTGCGGTCCAACGCGGACACGCAACGTGAATGGCATCGTCAACTCGGATTGGTTCGTGACGACTGGCGGAGATGGATTCCGGTCGGCGGTCGACCCTGTGGATCCGAACACAATTTATTCGGAGTCGCAGTATGGCGTGCTGATTCGGTATGACAAGCCCACAGGCCAGGAGTTGCTGCTACAACCGAAGGAAGGCAAAGGAGAGCCTCCGTTGCGGTGGAACTGGGATTCACCGATCTTGATCAGTCCGCATTCTCACACGCGGCTGTACTTTGCGGCGAACAAGTTATTCAAGAGCGACGATCGCGGGGATACGTGGAAGGCAATCTCGGGTGATCTCACACGGCAGATCGATCGCAACAAACTGCCGGTCATGGGCAAGGTCTGGGGACCAGATGCAGTGGCGAAGAACGCATCAACCTCCTTCTACGGAAACATCGTGTCGCTGTCAGAGTCTCCCAAAAAAGAAGGACTGATTTACGTCGGCACCGACGACGGACTGATTCAGGCGACGCAGGACGGCGGCGCAAGCTGGACGAAGTACGAAAAGTTTCCCGGTGTGCCGGACATGACCTACGTTTCACGCCTGGCGGCATCTTCGCATGATGTGAATACCGTGTATGCAGCGTTTGAAAATCATAAAAACGAGGACTTCAAGCCTTATCTGCTGAAGTCCGTGGACAGTGGCAAGACCTGGACTTCGATCGCAAGCGATTTGCCTGACAACGGCCCGGTGCTGGCGTTTGCGGAAGATCCGCTGAATCCGAAGCTGTTGTTTGTAGGCACGGAGTTTGGTGCGTTCTTCACCATCGACGGCGGAGCGCACTGGGTACAGCTAAAGGGTGGATTGCCGACGATTCCGGTCCGCGACATGTTGATCCATCCGCGAGAAAACGATCTCGTGATCGCCACATTCGGGCGTGGATTTTATGTACTGGATGACATCACGCCGCTGAGGCAGATGAAAGCGGAGAGTGTTCAGCAGGCGGCAGCGACATATCCCGTGAAGGATGCGCTGATGTATATCGAGCGGCACCCGCTGGGCGGACCGCACAAAGGGTTCCAGGGAGATGCCTATTTTGCGGCCGACAATCCTCCGTATGGCGCTGTGTTCACAGCCTACTTGAAAGAGAAGCTCAAGACCAAGAAAGAGAAGCGGCAGGACGCGGAGAAAGAAACGGCAAAGAAGAATGAGACGCTCCCCTATCCGTCGAATGATGCGTTGCGGGCCGAGGCGGAGGAGGCAAAGCCAGAGATCTATTTCATGATTTATGACGGGAGTGGGGCTCCGATCCGACGGGTGGAAGGCTCGACCGACGCAGGCTTCCATCGGGCGGCATGGGATCTGCGGTATCCGGCGGCGAAGGTGGTGCAGCACCGAGAAGACGAAGAAAGCGATGGCGACTTCCGGAGTGCGACCGATCATGGACCGCTGGTTGTTGCGGGAACGTATTCGGTACGGATGTTCCAAAAGGTTGACGGAGTGGTGAGCGAGATCGGCGGGCCGCAGTCGTTCAAGGTGACCACGGAGCAATCCGCGTCGATGAGTGCGGCAGATCGGGCCGCGCAAGAAGAATTCCTGCGGAAGGTTTCGCGGCTGTATCGCGCAGTGTATGGCGCGACTCGCACCGCCGACGATGTCGCTTCACGCCTCAAGCAGATTCGCGAAGCTCTTAAAGAAACTCCGGCGGTCGAAAAGCAGTTGGGTGCTACGGCGGATTCGTTGGAGCAGCGGAATCGGGAAATCCTGCGAGCAATACGCGGGGATATTGAAATCGCCAAGCGGAATGACCCGATTCCGTCGTCGATTGGGGACCGCGTCGATACGATCATCGAAGGGGAACGATTCTCGATGCAACGACCGACGCAATCGGATATCGATTCATACGGAGTCGCGGCCGGGGAGTTCGCGGATCAGTTGACGAAACTGCGGGCCCTGGTGGACGTCGATCTAGCGAAGCTAGAAAGAGACATGGAGGCTGCGGGTGCACCTTGGACTCCGGGACGCGTGCCGGAGTGGGTTCAGCAATAAATCAACTTGCCACGCATTCGCACGGATTAACGCAGAAAAACGGAACCACAGAGGGCACTGAGGAGCACAGGAAGGCAAACCTCGACGCTAGGCGTTGGACGGGAAGGTGATTCCCCAGAACTGCCTCGAATTGTCGTCCTGATCGACGAACTCGACGCCGTAGGTCGAAACTCCCTGAACAGCTGCGATTACCGAGACAATGCGGGCTGATACTTGAGTACCACGCTGATTCTTTAAGGTCACGACGGTGCCGACCGGAAGGTCTCGACTCAACTGCACCGCGGCGCCATGACGGTTGAGATTGGTAGCCTTCGCGGGCATCGTGAAAGAAACCTTCAGTTTATCCTCGCCCGACAAACCAACCGAGGCATTGAGTTGCATCCGACTGCTGCGCCGCTTGGAAGCCTGCGAGCGGCTCATCGACGAGGCAGCCACGTGAGTGTGATGAGTCTTATGACGGTGTTCCGAGTGTTTGGGGATCATTGTTGTAGGACGCACGTTAAATGCAGATGCTGGCCGTTGCAATGTACGTCGGTCACCCTGTGGTGGTTACCGTCAAAGTCATAGATAGGGCGGGACTTGGCTTCCAGCGCGGCTTTTGGGGCTTCCGCAAGAAACATCAAAAACGTAACCGCCGAGTGTGCTGAGAAGGCTGAGAAAACCGCTACTCACACTTGAACACCTTGTTCTCTTAGGAGAACGATTAGCTTGCTCGGCGGTAAGGCGGTTCCCAGGTTGTAGCTACCCGCGATGCGATCGGCAAAGAGCAGGACCGCATCGTTTTCGAAGGCACCCGCATAGCTCAGGACATCGTACTTGTCGATGTATTGATGGATCTCGTGATCGAGCAGCGGCCGGAAGAAGATATCGGAGGTTTCGACGGTGGAGAGCATCCGGTCGGTTCGGGGTTCAGCACTGCGATGGAAGTCACGAACTGAAAGTGGTTTCCGGAGAACTCTTCTAAGAACTTAGGGGCTTCCTGCTTGTCACAGGGCTTCTCGAAGATTCGTCCATCCTTAGCGGCGACGGCGTCCCCTGAAACAACAACTGCATTCGGACACTCGGCGGCGATCTTGCGGGCTTTGGCTTCCGCGAGTTTTCGGGTCAATTCCGCGGGATTGTCGTCGCGAATCGCTTTTTCGTCGATACGACTCGGGCGTGTTTCGTAGGGCAGGCCGATGAGATCGAGGGCACGCTTACGGAAGGGCGATTCGGATGCGAGGATAATTTTCATTTCGGTTTCCTCAAGCAATCAATCACGTATTTCACCACTGAGGGCACAGAGGAACACAGGATCCTAGCTAGTCGCCGGGATCTCCGCAGGATCAGTGTAGATACTAAGACCCAGTTCTCGTCCAACGCGCACCATCTGGTCAGCGCCCGCAGAGGCACCGCCAACTCTCAGAACGGCATCGCATTTTTCAAGGAGCCGAACCGCGATCGGGTGAAAGATTTCGTTGAACGGCCCATCGCCGATGCTTTCTGAACCGGCGAGGTTGACGAGTGGTAGCGCCAGCCATTCTCCGAGAAGCGGAATATGTCCGGCGCGAAAGATCGGCAAAGCATAGGACTCCATGGTCTCGACATTCTTTTGGATTAAGACCGGATCATCGTTAGTGCCGGAGCGATAAGGTCCGGCGATAAGAATCATCATTGACTTAGTTTGGTTCGGAGACACAACACTCCTCATTTTTGCTATGGGCGTCAGTTGCGTTTCACAACATTTTTTGTAGCCGAATGGTGAATTGATCTTCGAAAGGAATCGTTGGTCGCAATTTCTTGAATAACTAGCTTGCATTGCACGAGTAGCCCTGTGGTACACTCGCCGCCGACTGTTGCTTGCGCTGTGGGCGCGGCAACCGCCGTGGGGGAATCCTTCTTGTCTCCGAGTGGAGGTACTGGGGAATGGGCCTCGCGTTAATGGCTTTGATTTGGCTGATCACTCTGATCAGCACATACTTTTTTGTCGCCAAGACCTGGTGGCTGCCTGCCGGCGCCTCTGCCGCCGCAGCATGGATCGATCACCAATTCGCGCTCACCTACGTCATCATGGGAATTGTGTTTCTCGCGGCGCAACTTTCCCTGGGATATATCGTGTGGCGCTATCGAGAGACGCCGAAGTCTCCTCCCGTGCAGTATTCACACGGAAACACCACGCTCGAGATTACGTGGACGGCCCTGACTGCGGTCTTGTTCATCGGGTTGAACTTGATGGGCAGCAGCGTATGGGCGAGTCAGCGCTTTGATCCGGCTGAATCGGGCGCCGTGCAAGTCGAAGCCACGGGCATGCAGTTTGCCTGGTACTTCCGCTATCCCGGGCCGGATGGCAAGTACGGCGCGACGAACCCGAAGCTGATCGATCCTTCCTCCGGCGGTGAAGCCGCAGTGGGACTTAATACTTCTGACCCGGCCGCGAAGGATGATGTGGTGACCGGGACGATGTATTTGCCGGTAAACCGCGAGGTCGACCTGAGCCTACGGTCGGTGGATGTCATTCATGACCTGTTCGTGCCCTCATTGCGATTCAAGCAAGATGCGGTGCCGGGATTGAACATCCACATGCATTTCAAGCCCACACAGATCGGCGAATATGAAATCGCCTGCGCGGAGCTCTGCGGGCTTGGACACTACAAAATGCACGGCATGGTCCACGTAGTCAGTCAGGAAGATTATGACAAGTGGCTGGCTGCACGGGAGGCAGAGAAACAGTAATGGCGACCCCGGCTACGGTTCATTCGCACGCTCCTCAAGGGTTTATCCGGAAATACATTTTCAGCCTGGACCACAAGGTCATCGGAATTCAGTACTACTTCCTGGCGCTTACAGCGGTGTTCATTGGGATGCTGCTGTCTCTGCTGATGCGGTTTCACATGATCTGGCCGACTGCGTCACTTCCGCTTTTCGGCGAGATCAAGCCGGAAACTTATCTGGCGCTAATGACCATGCACGGCACGATCATGGTGTTCTTCGTGCTAACGACAGCACCGCAAGGCGGCTTCGGCAATTACATCCTGCCGATCCAGATCGGTGCGCCGGACATGGCGTTCCCGGTCCTGAACATGCTGTCGTTCTGGACGACATTCGTCGGGTTCATCGTGATTATCGCGGCGTTTTTCGTCAGCGGCGGTGCGCCACTTCATGGCTGGACAGGATATCCACCACTCAGTGCGCTGCCGTCAGCTGGTCCAGGACAGCAGCTTGGCGCGGACTTGTGGATCACGAGTATCGCAATCTTCTGCATTGCATCGCTGATGGGTGCCCTGAACTTCATCACCACGACGCTCGACCTGCGGGCCAAGGGCATGACGTTGATGCGCATGCCATTGACGGTGTGGTCGTGGTTCATTACCGCGATCCTGGGACTGCTCGCGTTTGGCGTGCTCTTATCCGCGGGAATTCTGTTGCTGATGGATCGGAATCTTGGAACGAGCTTTTATGTCCCGCTCGTCGTCGTGAACGGGACGGTAATGGGCCATAAGGGTGGATCACCATTACTCTGGCAACACCTGTTCTGGTTCTTCGGACATCCCGAGGTCTATATCGCGATTCTGCCGGGCATGGGCGTGGCGTCGCAGATTCTTTCGACTTTTTCGCGTAAACCGATCTTTGGGTACCGCGCGATGGTGTACGCGATGCTGTCGATCGGCTTCTTCGGATTTATGGTGTGGGGCCATCACATGTTCATGAGCGGTATGAGCCCCTATTCGGCATTTGCATTTTCGATTCTGACTATGTGCATCGGGGTGCCCTCGGCGATCAAGACCTTCAACTGGCTGGGCACGATGTGGAAGGGACATATACGCTTCCACACCCCAATGCTCTACGCAATCGGATTCGTGTCATTGTTTGTGTCTGGCGGATTGAGTGGACCATTCCTGGCGCAGCCCGTGCTTGATATTCAACTGCACGATACCGCCTTCGTCCCCGCACATTTTCATCTGATCATGGGAGTGGCGGCGATCTTCGGAATCTTCGCGGCGACCTACTATTGGTTCCCGAAGATGTTCGGACGCATGATGAACGAAACGATGGGGCGAATTCACTTCTTCATCACGCTCGCCGGAACTTATGCGATCTTCATGCCCATGCATTATGCAGGCATGGCCGGGCAGACGCGACGCTATTCGCAGTTCACTGAGGTCGCGTACCTGCAGAAGTTAATACCGCTCAATACGTTCATCACGTATGCGGCATTCATCACGGTGGCGGCACAGTTCATTTTCGTGATCAATCTGTTCTGGAGCATGTTCAAGGGCCCGAAGGCGAGCGACAATCCGTGGGAAGCGACGACGCTGGAGTGGACCACGACAACTCCGCCGCCTCATGACAATTTTGGCGGGAAGACCCCAGTGGTGAATCACGGGCCGTACGAGTATGGAGTGCCCGGAGCGCCGAAGGATTACGTGATGCAGACGGACCCGGCGACGGCACCGACGCATTGATAATTGGGCAATGAAAATCGCAACCGGTTAGCTGACAGAATTCACAGGTTTGGGGCAATTCAGAGTGTAGTGATTGAATCGCCCTTGAGGGGTTCGGCAACCCGTTCGACGTAGTGACGCACTAATGTAGTTATGGCGACGTATATCCCAGGCACCCCGGTTGATGATATTGGACATAAACCTCCTATGCCCCCGGCAACGGGCGGAGGAGATGACGGACGCGGCGGCGATGTTCCGGATTATGGCGCAAGGCTGCGGCGAGCGCGGTTAGGTCTGATTTGCGGAGTCGCGACCGTCGGCATGGTGTTTATTTCCCTGACCAGCGCCTATGTCTTCCGGCGCGGGCTGCCGACGTTTGATGGCCAGTCGAACAGTTATGTGCGCGACTGGGGCAATATCGATTTGCCCTGGGTGCTCCTGGCGATTAACACGGCCGTGCTGCTGGCGAGTAGTGTGACGATCGAACTGGCGAGGCGTAAAGCTGCACGCCAGGCTGCTCTGGCTCCCGTGAGATCGATTCCGGGTGTCTCGCTCGGGGACGAAAGGAATTTCCCGTGGCTCGGGATCACGGTAATTCTGGGCTTCGCGTTCTTAGTTGGGCAGTGGTTGGCGTGGGGAGAGTTGCACAATCGCGGATTCTATGTAGATACGAATCCGAGCAGCTCGTTTGCATTTCTGCTGACGATTGCGCACGCCGTGCACCTTGCAGGAGGCATGATCGCCTTGATCTGGGCGACGAGTTCTTCCCTGCTGCACAAGCCGCCGGAGGCGCGACGGATCGCGGTTGACATTACGGCGTGGTATTGGCATTTCATGCTCGCGTTGTGGATTTACGTTTTTGCGTTGCTGGGGTTTGCGAGGTAGATCAGGTTTCAAAGTTTCAAGGTTTCAAAGTAAGAACCGCGCTCAGGGCAACTTTGAAACCTTGAAACTTTGAAACATTGAAACTTTACAAAGGGGATCTGGGGAATGGCTGAAGCTACGATTGAGCACGATGCTGTTCATGGGTTGCCCGCGTCACATGGAGCGCATGGAGAGTATGAGGCTCCGCTGTTTGGGGCTTACTCGAAGAAAGTGGGGATGTGGCTATTTCTGGCCTCGGACTCTCTGACCTTCGGCGCGCTGCTATTCGCCTTCAGCTACAACCGGATCTATACGAATCCGTGGCCGACGCCGTTTCATGCCGAGAGCATCGCGAATGCGACCATCATGACGGCCTGCCTGCTGTCGAGTTCGCTAACGATGGTACTGGGCGTCTTCGCCGCACAACGTCATGACCGGGCATGGACGCGCAACTGGCTGCTGGCCACGATGGTGTTTGGAACCGCATTCATCGTGCTGCACGGCATGGAGTGGTCCAAGCTTATTGGCGAAGGACTCGTGTTGCCCGGTTTTGTCTCGCTTCTGGGAGTGACCGCGCCCTCGGCAACGGGGGAACTCGCCGAAATATCCAAGAACGTTCCGCAATTCCCGCAAGCGTTCTTCGGACTGACCGCAATGCACATGCTGCACGTCACGATTGGAGTGATCTATCTGGGCGTGGTCGCATTTCGGAAGTGGTTCTTGCCGGCCCTGGCGGTGATTTGGATTGCAGCGGCCTTTTTGATTCCCTCGGGCAATGTGTTCCATTACCCGGTACACGCTTTGGGAATGGGACTCCTGCTTGCGGCGGTGATTTTGTTTCTTAAGCCGAAGGATTATGACGCACACGATGTGGAAGTGTGCGGGCTGTACTGGCACTTTGTCGATCTGGTGTGGATGTTCATCTTCCCGCTGGTGTATTTGATGTCGACTAAGGTTTCTTAGCGAACACTGGCTTCACCACAGAGGACACAGAGGAACTACGAGGATCGCCTATGCACGATGTCGCAAAGCATGATGACGCCAAGGGGCAGTATTTCTGGGTTTGGGGAGCGCTGCTAGTACTGACGGCGATTGAGGTGGTCCTCGGTTACAAGCAGGTGTTTTCTCCCGTTCGGATGTTGGAAGTCCTGCTACTTCTGTCGGTGATCAAGTCGGCGCTGATCATCGGGTACTTCATGCATTTGAAGTTCGAAATCGCGCTGATGCGGTGGGTGTTGGTTTTGTCGGTCGTCGCGTGCTTCGTGATCATGTATTTCTTTTTCTTCCCAGATGCCGACCGGGTTCAACCCCCGCCGAATGGGGTTGGAATTCAGCAAACGTCATGAGATTCGGGCGTAAATCCGTTTTGGCTTTCCTCTTGCTGTGCGGGGGATTTTGGACCGCACCCGTGCTTGCGCAGAGCTGTGCCATGTGCCGGGCGAATGCGAAAGCTACCCCGAAGGAAGCTCAACGCGCCATCAACCGGGCAATTCTTCTTATGATCATGCCGCCGATTGGCGCGGTGACTCTGGGAAGCACGCTAATTGTACGGTATGCGCGTCGCAGGGATGAGGAGAATGAGCGCATCGCCTCGGAATTAAAACCGCAACTGCGGCTTCGTTGACTTCACCCCCGCTTTCCCATGAGATCCTAAGGGGTTCGAACTTCTCAGCGAGCTCTGCGGCTTTCCTTCGCGAACTCCGCGATAAGAGCTTTTTGAACGCAGAGAGCGCAGGTCAACTTCGCCTCAAATAAGTTCAAAACCAACTGCGACGGACAGGAGTGTCCGTCCCACACAGGCTCTCCCGCAATTCCTTTATAATAGAAAGATTCACGTGGCCATCCGGGCTGGTCTGAGCGCCTGCGCTCGCCGTTCGGTGTGGCTTTCGGCCCTGATTCGATGTCTTCAACTCCGACGCAGCCAGACAGCATCGTGGTACGCGGCGCCCGCGTTCATAACCTCAAGAATATTGATTTTGAGGTTCCCCACAACACCTTGACGGTGGTGACGGGAGTGTCTGGATCGGGCAAGTCTTCCCTTGCCTTTGACACAATCTATGCCGAGGGACAGCGACGGTATGTCGAATCCCTGTCGGCATACGCGCGCCAGTTTCTGGAGCGGATCGAGAAGCCGGATGCCGACACGATTGACGGCATTGCACCGGCAGTAGCAATCAGGCAGAAGAACACGACGCGCAATCCCAGGTCGACGGTGGCAACGGCGACCGAAATCTACGACTACCTGCGACTCCTCTTTGCGCGTGTTGGCCGGACCTATTGCGCGAATTGCGGGCGCGAGGTGAAGAAAGATACAGTCGATGAAGTCGCGGATACGATTCTGGCGCTCGGTCCGGATACGCGGCTGCAAGTGCTGTTTCCGCTGCAGCGACCCGGGTTAACCGGACAGGAGTCCTCCACCAAGACCGAGAAATCTTCTCGACCGCGAAAAACCCCACTTGCCCCAAAAACTGGGAGAAGTGGGGTACCCGTTCTGACCGATGCCTTAAAGACTCGGCTCTTCGATCTGCGGAAGGCCGGGTTTAACCGGCTTTATCAGGACGGTCAGGTGTTTGAGTTCTCGACCCCGGAATCGCTGCTCGACGTCAACTTTTCAGAGCCTGTGTTTGTTCTCGTAGATCGACTCACGGTTTCGGCTGACGCTCGCTCGCGTGTAGTAGATGCAATTGAAACTGCCTATCGGGAAGCTGGCGAGGTGATCTTCGAGATACCTAAGACTGAGGATTTAACGGACGTGAGTGTCCGTCCCACACCTGCAACCTTGCGCTTCGCGCAGCGGTTTGAGTGCAAGTCCTGCACTATCCGGTACGAGGAACCGGAGCCGCGGCTCTTCTCGTTTAACAATCCTTATGGAGCTTGTGCGAAGTGTCAGGGATTTGGGAACACGAACGACTTCGATTTGGACCTCGTCATCCCTGACAAGATGAAGTCTCTCGCCGACGGCGCCATCGAGCCGTGGACGAAGCCGAAATATCGCCCGCTGTTTACCGACTTGAAACGTTATGCCAAGGCGGCGGGAATTCCGCTCGATATGGCGTGGATCGACCTAGCCGAAGAGCACAGAATTCTTGTGCTGAACGGTGAAGGCAAGTTCCTGGGTGTTCGTGGGTTCTTTGCACACCTGGAGCGAAAGAAATATAAGCTGCACGTGCGCGTATTCCTGAGCCGTTATCGTGGATATTCCACATGCTCGGAGTGCAACGGAAGCCGCCTCCGCATGGAAGCGCGGCAGGTGAAGATTCAGGGGCGCAACCTGTGCGAAATCTGCGCGCTCACGGTGGAAGATGGGCTGAAGTTCTTCGATCAGGTGCAGTTGAGTCGGCAAGAGGCAGAGATTGCCGAGAAGGTTCTCGATGAGATCCGTGAGCGCCTCAAGTTCTTGAATGACGTGGGATTGGATTATCTGACGCTCGATCGGCTTTCCTCGACTCTATCGGGCGGAGAAGCGCAACGGATACAACTCGCGACTTCATTGGGATCTCGATTGGTGGGCACGCTCTACGTGCTTGACGAACCGTCAATCGGACTGCACGCGCGCGATACGCACCGGCTGGTGAGGATCCTGCATGACCTGCGCAACCTTGGAAATACGATCCTGGTTGTGGAGCACGATCCGGACATTATGAGAGCGGCTGACCGGATTCTCGATCTCGGACCGGGCGCGGGCGAGAATGGCGGGAAACTGATCGCTGGCGGCACGTTCGACGAGATCGTGCACAATCCGGCATCGCTGACAGGAAGGTATCTGTCAGAGGATCTGCGGATCCAGCCTCCAGCAACGCGCCGGCATCCCGGGACACAGCAGATTCGAGTACGGGGCATACGTGCAAATAATTTGAAGAATGTGGACATCAGCATTCCGTTGGGGATGCTGGTCGCGATCACCGGAGTATCTGGGTCAGGGAAGTCGACGCTCCTGCATCAGGTGATCTACAAGGCGCTCTCCCAGGCAAAACAGCAGGCCGGGAACGGAAACGGAGCTGGAGCGACGACCTCGGCGACTTGGGAAAGTTTAGATGGCGATCAATACATCGAGGAAGTTGTCCTGGTGGACCAGTCCCCGATCGGACGGACACCGCGCTCGAATCCGGTGACCTACATCAAGGCTTTCGACGCCATCCGCGAGCTGTTCGCTTCTCTGCCAGATGCCAAGAAACGCGGATTCAGCTCCGGACACTTTTCGTTCAACATCCCTGGCGGACGCTGCGAGGTGTGCCAGGGCGACGGCACGGTGACGGTCGAGATGCAGTTTCTCGCGGACGTGGAACTGGTTTGCGAGGAGTGCAAGGGAACCCGATACAAGCCGACGGTGCTAGAGGTTCGGTATCGCGGGAAGAACATTCACGAAGTGTTGAACCTTACAGTTAAAGAGGCGTTGAAGTTTTTCGCCGAGGCGCCCAAGGTGACCGAGAAGCTGCGGTCCCTGGAAGAAGTTGGATTGGGGTACCTGCGTCTGGGCCAATCAGCGACCACACTGTCCGGGGGCGAGGCGCAGCGGATGAAGCTGGCGGCGCACCTTCAGCCAGCCACGAAAGACGGCTCCCGAGGTAGCAACGGCCAGAAACTCAAGCGGCGGCTGCTTTATATCTTTGACGAACCCACGACTGGCCTGCATTTTGATGACGTCAGCAAACTCCTAGCGGCTTTTCGCCGTCTGATTGAAGCAGGGGGCTCGATTGTTGTCATCGAGCACAATCTGGAAGTCATCAAGACGGCCGACTGGGTGATCGATCTGGGCCCAGAGGGTGGCAGCCGCGGAGGCAAGATTGTGGGCATTGGACCGCCCGAGGCCATTGCGAAACTGCCCGGCTCTTTCACCGGGAAATATCTGGCCCGAGTGTTGAACGGTCATGGGGCATCGGGTTCAAATGGACGTTCGTAGGATGGCGGTCGCGGCTGCGTTGAGCATTGCCAGCGTGGGCACGCTGTCGTACGCATATACGTCCAAGCTTCAAGATGAGTCATCAGGGCAGTCTTCCTCGCAGAACCCAGACTCGACTCAGCAAGGCGAATCTTCCTCCAGCCGAAAAGGGAGTCGCAAAGCTGTTCACCGCACTACGGTTGCGGAGGAAGAAGCTCCTCCCGCCGAACTCACGAAAGCCGAAGATCTCATTCAAAAGAAGAACTACACGGAGGCTGAGCCACTGCTGCACAAGGTGGTAGAGCACGATCCGACCAACTATGTGGCCTGGTTTGATCTCGGCTTTGTGGGCAACGCATTGGGCAAGACGGATGACTCGATTGCAGCATATCGAAAATCGGTGGAAGCCAAGCCGGATGTGTTCGAGTCGAACCTGAATCTCGGATTGCAACTCGCCAAGAGTGGGAACCCGGAGGCCGAGAAGTTCCTGCGCGCTGCGACCGACCTCAAGCCTACCAGCCATGTGGCCGAGGGGCGCGCGCGTGCATGGCTCTCGCTGGCACACATCATCGAAGCGACAGAGCCTAACGAAGCGCTGGCCGCTTACCGTCAAGCGGCGGCACTGCAGCCAAAGGATCCGGAGCCTCGTCTCGCAGCTGGCCTTTTGCTCGAGAAACAGAACAAGTTTTCCGACGCTGAGCAGGAATACAAAGCGGTACAGGCGCTCGATCCTTCATCTGTCGATGCGGCCATCGGCCTGGCAAACATCTATATGCGCGGGCGCCAACTTCCCGACGCCGAAACTCAGTTGCGAAAGGTCGTGGCAGCGCATCCGGATCACGTGAACGCGCATATCCAATTGGGTCGAGTGCTCGAGGCTGAGGGAAAGAACGATGAAGCGATTGCCGAGTTGGAGAGGGGAGCAAAGTTTGCGCCAGCGGATGCCACCCTACAACGGGAACTGGCCGATCTCTATGCGGGCGCAGGAAAGACTGATGATGCCGAGAAGGCATACCGGGCTCTTTTGACGGAGCATCCGCAGGATGCCGAACTCCACCAAAGCCTCGGCCAGACATTGCTGCGGCAGAAACAGTTCGCCAAGGCCCAAGAAGAGCTGTTGACGGCCGTAAAGTTGAAACCCGATCTCAGCAGTGCGTACGGAGACCTGGCTTTTGTGGCGAGCGAAAACAAAGACTATGGCCTGGCGCTCAAAGCGTTGGATGCGCGAGCAAAGTCTCTGCCGGAAATCCCGATCACCTACTTCCTGCGCGCTTCCGCATACGACCATTTGCGGGATGTGAAGAAGGCGGTTGCGAATTATCAGCTCTTCCTGCAGACAGCCAACGGGAAGTATCCTGATCAGGAGTGGCAGGCAAAACACCGGCTGATCGCGCTCCAGCCGAAGAAATAGACATCGCAATACAGGGGTGCTTAGCTTGGGGACGACAGTGACATACAAACTTTCACAGACGCTGGTTTGGTATGCGTGGCCATTGTTGCTGCTTTGCGCGATGGCAAGCGCCAGACCTGTCCCGCGGAATGAGCCAACGGTGGACGAACTGAAGGCGCGAATTGCGTCCGCAAAGCCCGGTGATAAGGTCCATCTTTGCGTGCAGGTTGCGGAGAAAAGGCTCGACGAGGCCGACAAGCTTTATGCGGCGTCCGACATCCAGAAGGGCCAGGAAGCCGTGGCAGACGTCGCAAGTTTTTCAGAACAGGCCCGGGACTACTCGCTGCAGTCGAGGAAGCATCAAAAACAAACAGAGATTGCGATGAGAAACATGACACGCAAACTCAATAACATTCTGCATACTTTGGGTCATGACGATCAGGCCGCGGTGCAGGATGCGATTAACCGTATCGAGCGGGTCCGCGACGATCTGCTTTCGTCGATGTTTCCGAAGGGTGCGAAATGACATCTTTCCGTTGGCTTGCGATTGTTCTGCTGCTGGGATCTACAACACTCAGGGCGCAACACCGCCGGGACCCTCTGACCCAAACCGAGATTGATCAGGTCCGCGATACCAGTTGGGAGCCCAAGCTGCGCCTGCCGCTTTATGTCCAATTCGCGCGGGCACGGCTAGTGAAACTGGAAGAGGCAAGAACCGATCCCAAGACCAAGGATCGAGCGAAGCAGACACACGATCTGCTCGACGACTTTCAACTCCTCTACGACGAGTTGAACGACAACATCGATACCTACGTCGACCGGAGAGACGACATCCGAAAACCGCTAAAAGCTGTGATCGAAGCGGACACGGAGTTCCAGTCGAAGCTGCGAGCGGTGAAGGATGCTTCTGGCGTATCGCCAAAAGAAGCAGCGCAGTACGAATTTGTTTTGACGAATGCAATCGAGACCGTCGACAACGCAACCGAAGATCACCGCAAATTACTTGCCGACCAGGAAGAACAGGCGAAGCATAAGAAGCTGAATAAGAATCCGTCTGCAGGAACGGGAGTGCAGGAGTAACAGAGACTGGGAATGAGACGCTCACTTCTCCTCCCGCCCGGACACAGGTCTCATGAGTACGCCGTATACCATCCCCTTTGTCATCCTGATGGCGCCGTTTTTTTGGCGCCGGAGGACCGATGCAACTCTGCCTGCTGTGCTCATGAGGCGGGCACTGCATAGATCCTCCAGCCTGCAAAAGCGCAGGCCATCAGGATGACACCGGGCTGGATGGTTCGCTCCTTTTTTTCCGCGCAAACTGCGTACAACCCAGTTCTAGCGACAACTCACGCTGCCCTGATAATCTGGGCTCACCGTGCGTGAAGGGCTGCTCGAACTTTTCCAGGAAACTTATAGCGAACTGCGTCTCGGGAATTCCGTTCCCGAGATGAAAATCGACTTCTTTGCGTTTGCGAATGTAAACAACACGATCCGTCTGCGCCAGGGCAGGTTGCTGGTGCGGCTTTCTGATCTGCTGGAAGGAGCGCCAGAAGGTGTTCTGCGGGCGATCGCACATATCCTGCTGGCAAAAATGTACCGGCAGCCAATCGATCGAGGGCATGCGGCACGGTATCGAAAGTACGTTGCCAGCCACGAGATCGTGCGTAAAGCGCACTTAGTGCGGCAGATGCGCGGGCGCAAAATGCTGCGTCCGGCGCGCGGACATTCTTATGATCTCGATGCCGTTTTCGAAGATCTCAACACCCGTTTCTTCCACGGCCTGATGGCGCGTCCACGCATGAGCTGGAGCCAGACGAAAACCCGGCGGATTCTCGGCCACTACGATCCCGCGCATAACGCGATCATCATCAGTCGAATCTTCGATCATCCGGGCGTACCGCGGTATGTGCTGGAGTACATCGTCTATCACGAGATGCTGCATTTGAAGCATCCGGTAAGGCTGCGCGGGAGCCGGCGGTGCGTGCACTCGGCAGAGTTTCAGGCCGAGGAGAAGCTGTTTCCGCGCGTGAAGGAGGCGAACGCGTTCTTGAAGCGGCTGTAAGCGCCAGGTTCCGATAGTTGAGAGGCGCGTGGCCAAAGCGCAAAGTCTTGCAGCTTGACTGGCACCCAACCCGTAAATACATTTGATCGGCTGCAACGGAGTGCCCTCGGTACACGACCACCCGACATCCCTTTCGATGGCTTCGTGTCGCCGGTTGCTTTACCAGCAGCCAAAGAGATCTCAGGAGAATATTGAGAATGAAAATAAGTGCGAACCTCGTACACGTCACCATCATCGCGATCTTCTGGCTTCTGCTGGTTGGCGCGACTGTAACGCCTGCGATTGCTCAGAACAGCTACAACACAGTCCCGGTGCCCACGGCTTTTGTGCCAGGTATTCCAGGCTCGCCGGCCACAATCGGGCCAAACACCAACATCAGCAATGAGCCCGGCCCGCAAAGTGAAACCAGCGTTGCCGTCGATCCCACCAATGCGAACCATCTGCTTTATAGCGTGAACGACCTTAACGCGCCTACCGGTGCGGGCGCCGTGGTTTGGGAATCCACAAACGGAGGCCAAACCTTCAGCAGTTTCAATCAGAATTCGAACGGTTTCTGCTATGACACATGGTTGGGCTTCAACACCAACGGGGATGCGTTCATGTCCTACGAGTGTTTTGATCAGAGAATTGCCTACAAGAAAAAGGGACAAACTACCTGGACCTCCACTCTGCTCAGCATCGCAGGCAGCGCGCCGGATCGCGACATGGTGACCATCGATAACGGACCGAAGAGC